>Ga0307515_10000879_pt1 | contig 69130 bp, 51 predicted proteins | sample 17_EM_MG_FD_194513 | JGI IMG/M metagenome (GOLD analysis project Ga0307515, IMG submission 194513) | Populus trichocarpa ectomycorrhiza microbial communities from riparian zone in the Pacific Northwest, United States - 17_EM | ecosystem: Host-associated > Plants > Roots > Unclassified | place... | reverse complement strand
GGATAAGGGCTTTATTAAGCCTAGTTAAGCCCCTTTTAACTTACCTATTCTCTTTACTAAAAAGCTAAATAGAGGACTTTGTTTCTGTATTAACTACCATAAGCTTAATAATTTAACCCTTAAAGACTACTACCTACTACCTTTACTTAATAAGACTTTGGCCCGAATAAGTAAAGCTAAGATCTTTATAAAGCTTAATATCCGCTAGGCTTTTCACTAGATTAGGATAGACCCTAAATTAGAAGACCTTATTATATTTCAGACCCGTTACGGAACGTATAAATATAAAATACTGCCTTTTAGACTAACTAACGGACCGGCTACATACCAACGATATATAAATGACGTACTATTTAACTACTTTAATAACTTCTATACAGCATACCTAGATAATATTATAATCTACTCTAAAAACAAACTAGAATATAAAGAGCATATCTATAAAGTCCTATAACGGCTTTAGAAAGCTGGCCTCTAAGCCAATATTAAGAAGTTAAAATTTAGTGTTAAGCGTATAAAGTATTTAGGGTTTATTATTAGTATAAACGGGATTAAGGCAGACCTAGAAAAGACGGCCGTAATTAACTAATAGGTACCCCTAAGGACCGTAAAGGGGGTGTAGTTATTTTTAGGGTTCTGTAACTTTTACTAACGCTTTATTAAGAACTACAGCAAAATTACCCGGCCACTAAGCCTACTTACCTATAAGGACTAGCCCTTTTACTTTAACACCGTATGTAGGCAGGCCTTTAATAAGCTTAAGAAATAACTAGTCTCTACTCCCTTACTCGCCCACTTTAACTTAAAACGGCCCTTAATGCTAAAAACCGATGCCTTAGATGGTGTTATAGCTGGCGTTTACTCCTAAAAGCAGATAAACAGAGAATAGCACCCTATTGCTTACTATTTAAAGACTATAGTAGATGCTAAGCTAAACTACCTAATTTATAATAAAGAAATATTAGCTATTATCTATAGCTTTTAGCACTGGCGAGTATAGCTAGAAGGGACCCCTAAACCTATCCAAGTGGTTTTAGATTATAAGGCCTTAGAATATTTTATAATAATAAAAGCCCTTATAGCCTAGCAGGCGCACTAGGCGGATGTTTTATCTTAGTTTAACTTCCTAATTATATATAGGCCAGGCGCCACTAACTGTGTGGATACTCTTATAAGACGTAAATAGGACCTAAATAACCAGATAGCCGCGAAGATCTTATTACGGACCTAGACGCTACTATAACTAGAGCACCTTAACCCTCGGATACGGGAAGAACTAAGTACTAAATCTTTAAGCGCTAAGATATATCCCATTAACCCTATGGAATTTAACCTTATTAATAAACTACTGTAAGTAAACCGTACGGACCCTTCTCTATAAAAGTACCGCGAAAAGGCAAAGGATATTACTAGCCTATGGTCCCTTAAAAATGGACTGCTTAAGTACTAAGAACGGCTAGTAGTAGTAGAAGAATAGAACTTATAAACCCAGCTTATTACCAAAGCATATACCTAGGTCTCTACGGCCCACCCTAGAAAAAATAAAACCTATAAGATTATTAGTAACCGTTACTACTAGCCCGGAATAGTTATGGATATTAACCGTTATATATAGAACTATAATAACTGCCGTAGGTTTATAATTCCACGAGATAAGACCCTAGGACTATTAAAGCCAGTCCTAATACTAGAGCGCCCCTAGCAGTATATCTCTATAGATTTCTATAAACTACTAGTAGACCGTAACAGGTATAATATAGTTATAATCTTAGTTAACTGTTTTGGCAATCGCCCTTTCTTAATCCCCTATTATAAGAATATTAATACTAAAGAGGCGGCCTAACTATATATTTATTATATCTACCAAATTTACGGACTACTAGATACTATTATATCGGACCATAAACCGCAGTTTATATTGGCTTTCTAAAATAAGTTTACTTAGATCCTAGGAATTAGGCTAAAGTTTTCTATAGCGTATCACCCCTAGATAGATAGTTAGACGGAGATTATAAATTAATACTTAGACTAGAGACTCCGGCCCTTTATTAACTACTTTTAAGATAACTAGGGTAAACTACTACCTCTAATAGACTACGCCCAGACGACCCTACCCTATAACTCTACGGGATTCGCACCTATCTAACTAGAAATAGGGTATCTACTATAAATAAGCTTTAACTAGGATAAACTAGAAGAACTACGGACTGTACGCAAGAAACTATCTTATAAGGAAGCCTAGTAGTACGCCAAGCGCTTAGAGGAAGCCTAGATAGTAGCCTATATAAATCTAAAAAAGGCCCAAAAATTAATAAAATAGTAGGTAAATAAGTATAGGCGTAAGCCCGACTTTACCGTAGGTAATATAGTCTAGGTTATAATAAAGAACTAAAAGACGGAACGGCTAAGTTATAAGCTTAATTATTAGATGGTAGGACTATATAAGGTCCTTAAGAAAATAGGCAACTTATATAAAGTAAAGCTCCCAGATTTAATTAAGGTTTACCCTATTTTTTTACCAGATAAGCTATAAAAGGCAGCAAACAACCTATTACCTAGATAAAAGAACGAACCCCCCCTGCCGATTTAAGTTAATAGCGATAATAAATAGGAAATTAAAGAGATACTAGCCTGTAAGCTAGTAAGGAAAACGCTAAAGTACTATATTAGTTGGAAAGGCTATAACCCAGATCCTACCTAGTACCCTACATGGAACTTTATTAGCAGCCCCTATAAGCTTTAAGAATTCTATAGCCGTTACCCTAACAAACCGGGACCGCTAAAGTACCTAGATAAATGGATAGAATGCTAGCATAATAAAGATAATAAGCTACCGGAAGAGCATAAAGATAAAAACACCCTATAGGCATAATACGGACATATAAAGCCTAAGGGCAGGCTTTTATAGAGGGGGGGGTAATGTTACGGCACTAGCAGAAAACGGCAGCTATAGTAGACGTTATAGTAGACGCAGGGCTTACGTGACTCTCACGTAACTAGGGATTGTATATAACTCCTCGCGTTACTGCTTGTCCTTTCCTTTCCTTTTCTCTAGCTTTAGATTCTCGTTTATAGACAATCTAATCATACAGGCTTGCATGACCCTTTTGCCGTGCTTATATCTCGATTAACTGAGTCGCTAACAGTTGCAAGGAATAATTTATTAAAAAGCTTAGTATTATAATGTTGGCTGATAATTTAAGCCGCTATTTCTTATAGTCGCGTATATAATAGGGTAAATCCTTATAAGTCTTATTTAAGCACCTAATTAGTAAGAAAGTCTTCTTATATAGGAGTTAATCGCTATTCGTGCTAGTGAGCAATTCGTCGTAGCTGCTTGCAATCGTGAAAAGTTGACGGAGGGACACCGTACGCTCGTGTAGCTTGGGTACTAGATTTAAATTTGCTAGTGTTGAAATTAGCGATAGCCATTTGCAAGTTCTGCTCATATTGAACGATTGGTGTAGAAATAGGTGGGCAAGTTGATTTTGGTGCGGTGACCGAGTTCCGGGGGCCCGAGCTTATACATCTGAGAGCTAATATAATATGTCACACGGGGATGCAGGTGTTTGGTGTGTGAGGACTCCATAAGGTGGAGCAGTCACGAAGGATGAGAATATATACAACAGGCGAAAGCGATCACGTGATCTCAGGAAGCTCCTGTGGATGTCCACGTAACCCCCCCCTACCAACATAATATAAACACCGCCGTTACCCTAAGCGCTAGCTATAATATAATACATTCCCACTTTCAGCTTGATATCCAGAATTGAGGTTGGCCGCATCACCTCCTCCCTAATTTCCACCGCGCAATCCTCTCCTGGATCTCTTGCCAACCGAGTTCTCTCCTCCTAAGACCCTCTTGCTCGCCCTCTTGTAGCACTACTGTAGGTGCTCCACTACCCCTGCCTGGGTTTAAAACACCTCCGCCAAATATGTAGCGGGCCACTCTTCTTAAATCTGCCACTGTAACCTCCTCAATTTTCTTACACATCTCTTTTACCCCAACCTTTCGCCCATGCACCTGCACTTGCCTGCCGAGATCTTCTAACTCTACCAGCCTGCTTTCAAGATTCATAAGCAAACTACTCTTGAGCTGGTTCTTTGCACGCCGGACCTCGCCCTCTTTCAGCGTGGCATACCCACTCTCTTGTCCCAGCGCATTTAGCTCACGGCATATAACTTCGAGCATCTGCGCAACCTGAGCTGGAGCACAAGACGCAGCAATACCAAAGAGGCCGCTATCCGTGTAGCTGTGGTTGAAGGCGACGCAAGTCTCGACCCACCCGTGCTGATTAAGCACATTGGTATAGAGTCGAGAGTACAAACCTTTACCAGGGCCACCAGCACTGAAGGACCCACCTCCCCCTAGAATGGTTTGTAGGGTTGCAAGGGCATAGATGTCGGGAGAAGAAATAGGAAGCGCTTCAAAGGCGATATGAATGTGAGACAGGCGAGGTACTGCTGGATTTAGTGGTGGAGCAATCGGGGGGAGCGTGAGGAAGCCACCAGTGTAGTGAGACGATGCGGTGAGGTCAAGCGCCGGGAATTGGAGTGACGTGTTTATTGTTGTGTTGACGGATGCATTGGAAGTTGCTGATGTGGATATATTCTTAAAGAAGGGAATTTTTGAGAGGAGACGAGAGGGGTCTTGTGGTGGAGTGGTGGAAGCTGTATACGGGGTGATCCTCGAAGTTGCGGAGGGCTGATCTAAAGTAACCATTTCAGAAGATATGGCATGGTCCTCACCCAGCCCCACAAGGGTTGGTCCTTCTTCTTTCCGCATGTCACCAAAGTACTGCTGTGCTAGTTTTACTGCTTCGTCGTGGTGAACTCCGGCGAAAGCAACAACCATCCTTTCTGGTTTGTAGAATTCTTTCCTATAAGCCTCAACAACCGCTCTGTTGATATCCCCTAGCCTTTCTTTCGGACAGAGCAATGGATTCCCTAAAGTGTTGTCTTTGTACGCTGCCATGTGCACTAATTCCGGTAGAATCAACTCAGGCTTGGACCATATTTCTCCAATCTCGTAGTCGGCAGTCTCAAGCTGCTGCAGGACTTCTTCGTCGGTAATGAGAGGATCTCTAATGGTTTCTGCGAGGAGAGCTACTGTACTTTGGACAGCGGAGTTGAAGGTTGCGGACTGGTACATCAGCGACTCCCGAGAGGATGCACACTGAATATTTCCTCCCAAGGATTCCAGAGTCTCAATCATTTGATCAACTGTCCTTGATCTAGTGGACTTGAATGCCAGGCGATCTATAATGTGACTGACTCCCCTTAGTGCGTCATTCTCATATCTCGAACCAGCATCGATGTAAACTCCAATTCCTGAAAAATGACCGGGAAGAGCTTCCGTTGCGACTCGAATGCCATTAGGGAGGGTGGTAATTTGATCAAGTTCTACAGGGTCCTAACAACACCGAGCGTAGGCATTAGCTGGAATACTAAAGAAGATTAATGGAAGGTCTATTACCTTCTCCTCAGCTCGCACTACAGTTGCAAGATGCCTCGTTCCACATACTGCTATTGGTTTTCTGCATAGTGGCGCTATTTGAGGTAGTCTCAACGACAATCCCCGCACGGTTTGAGGCTTCAACATGTCAGGTTCAATGGGTTTGTAGTTGCCAATCACCCCGGAGTGGGTTCTCAAAATTTCTTAGGGGATGAACGGCTGAGTAAGCGCCAATTCAGCCTTGCCCGCTGACCACGGAAAGGCAGACAGGAGGTCTAGTAACTAAGCGCAGGGAGGTTGTTTGCCCTGTGGTAAATATCTTGCCGCTCTTCAAACTACATCCGGCCGAAAGCGTGATATTTCTTCCTCTCTACCTTCGTTCGCCGTGATGCCAACTTCAGCTTATAGCGCCCTAACCTCGGGGCACTAGCAGCAACCCCAAGCGACAAGGGCCTAGAATTCGCCGATAGCATCCAGATGCCACTTATCTGAGTGGCTATTCTTCAAGAACCCTTCTCTATTTCTCATTCTCGGGTGGCAACGAACTCAACTCTCCTCTCAGAGAGTCTTAACGTTTGTTGACTTGCTCTCTTTGGGAGCTTTGTTCATTGTCTCTTCTCCACTCCGTTCGTTAACCGCTCACGCTTGCATCCCGCATCACCACCCTTGGTCCCCGGTCTTGCCTGGCCTTGCCTTGGGTTGTAACGTGTTGCGATTATCTCCCTAATAGCAAACGCACACATTCACGTAGGGTTTTAAGAGCTGTGAATCCGCCTTACAGGCTGTACCATGTTTACAACTCCCGCACCATCAGCCTCAACACTATCTACTACGACCTCCGCAGCCTCACCCACTTCGCCGTCAAGATCAGGCAGACTGAGAGGCCTCAGCTACCTGAGGAACTACACGCATAGCCACCTGCACTCCCATTCAAGTAACTCGCCTGCATCAGGCAGTAGCAGTCGCCCCAACATAACGAGAATAAGGAGTTCACTGTCACCGAGTACCGGCGACCCCGACAACGGTACTTCGACGTCCACTGTACAGGAATCCGAGCCACCTTTTTCCAGATCCTATTCCTCTTCAAACTCTACAAGCTCAAATACTAGTGCAACGAGCGGGTGGTTGCCCTCTGTGACTAGTCAAAGTGGTCCATTTCGAATACCAGGCTGTCAACAATCGACTGACGCCAGTGACAACCCCACAACGCCACCCCCTTCTACAATGACGAGGAATAGGGCAGAAACCGTTGTGCCACAACTCACCGTACGAAACCAGAGGGGCCCAACAGCAACAAATTTGGACGATATGGACGATCACGCGGAAGGCAGCTCTTCCCACAAACAGCTCCCTTCCATACGGTTCATTCCACACCAAGACCCGCGAGCAGCAAGGCCTTCCTTAGTCTTTCCGACCATATCACGGACTCTACCCAATGAGTCCGCTGTCATACGAGTTGGGAGATACTCAGAGAGGGACAATATTCCGGAAATACCCCCAAATGTTCCATCTGCCGCGGCGGTTGGATTCAAGTCCAAAGTTGTGAGCAGAAAACACTGTGAATTTTGGTGTTCTAACTCGCAATGGTACATTAAGGACGTCAAGAGCTCGTCAGGAACATTTCTGAACCATATACGTTTAAGTCAACCAAATGTTGAATCGAAGCCTTTTAAGGTGAAGGATGGAGATGTCGTACAACTTGGCATTGACTTCCGCGGAGGAGAGGAAATGATATTTCGTTGTGTCAAAATTCGCATAGAATGTAATAGAGGCTGGCAACAAAGTCTAAATAATTTCAAGTAAGTCTCCTATCAATCCTGAGGTTACTATCTTAACGCCACCGCCAGCAAACAAACACACCAGAGACTACGCAACCTTGCAAAAGCCAAGAAAGACAGCGACAGCGCATCAACCCATAACTCAGAATGCTCAATCTGTTTAACATCTATTGCAGTGAGTTACCTATCCAAAATCTTCACTTGCCGTTCCGCTAACCTCAAATTCATAGCCATGCCAATCTCTTTTTGTTGCGCCTTGTTCCCATGTCTGGCATTATAAGTGCATACGGCCTATACTGAACGGTCCCACGTGGCCCAACTTCCTATGTCCGAACTGTCGTGCTGTTGCTGATCTCGAAGCTGACGTCGAGGAGCCTAATGAGTATGAAGAATGGGATGAGGAGCTAGAGAAGACAATCGAAAAATCGAATGCTTCCCCAGCAGCACAAGCCGAAGATGAAGCGCCTCAAATTACGCCTCGCGCCTCTCAACTTCCTATTGCGAATCCACCATCCGCAAGCGGCACTCGAACGCCCAACGGTCACATTAACCTATCAGATCTAGAAGCTGCCGTTTCGGTAATATCTATCCAGGACCCTGTGAACAACATAACTTCACAATCAACACCACTAACCCAGCAGCCTCCCCAACCAAGTCCTCAGACAAGTCCTCAACGCCATCCGCTCTCTTCCGCCTTTACATCATCTCCAATAGCACAGCCAGTTCCTATAATGAATAGTGGAGTCAACCCCTCAAATAATTCGGGCCTCTTTCCAGGCCGTTCAACCCCCAGTGATTCGTCTATTCAGTACGCTCTCAGCCCGGATCGCGTAGTAGCTCCAGAGTGTCCTATGACACCTCGAAACGATGCAGGCCCATTTGTCTTTGATGGCAGCGCTGGGAGAGGCTCTGGAAGGAGAGGCGCCGAGGAGGCACCAACGGAAACCTCAATAAATGGCGCTGCTCCTGTAGCCACTCTTCCACCTCTACATATCACTCATGGATTGACGGGCTAGCTCTGATTATGATGTTTCTTCCATAGCATTCTAAATTGGGCGAGGCGTAAATGACAACGACTTTTACGGCTCTCTTTCATATGCATTTGGATGGGTGGGGTGAAAGGTTTTGTTTTCCTGGTCCATATACAAATTTTCTGTGGTTGTTTACTAGCCGGTGGTGTTGGGAAGGTGATATTTTCTTGGCAGTTATGGTGGAAAACTTCGGTGACTTCAAGTAGGTCGTAGATATTCACTGGTGCGGGTGTTTGGGCTGGCTTTTTGCTCGTCGCTTTTTTGGTCTGTACCATGCTTGAACGTACGACCATGCGTTCATTCAAATTCCCTCAGCCGAAATTAGGAAGACTCAAATATGATGAGATTATTTTCATGCCAGTGAGGTTTGAACAGAGCATACGCCAACGACTAGGAAAAAACATGGAGCATGTTGACACATCTTTTATAGATTGAATACGGAACGAGCACAATGATGCTAATAGCCAATATGAGTGCGCAGCATACAAGTACATCTTTTCAGGATTGGCATGCTATCACCTCGATTTTGATATCGAAGTTCATTTTTTCCTGCAATCTTAGAACTCAAATCATTTAAGCTTGGCTAGTCGAACATTCCTCCATGAATCCCATTTCCGCTCCCCGCAGCTTTCCACTCATCTAATAATACCATTACCTCCTGACGTGTATCCTCGATAATGCCGTCCATATTGATGTCATTCTTATCATAGCCAAATGGGTCCTCGAGTTGCACTCCAATCCCTTCTATACCATAGAGAGTAAAGGCTACGATAGCGACTATGGGTACGGCCCACCACCCAAAATCGTCGACTGTGGCAAAGGAAAGAACACAATTGAAGAGGGCGAGAACTTGCTTTTGATGGATTCTAGTGGCAGTTATATCAGCATCCACGTTCAAAGTTAGGGAATTGTGGGAACATACAGGTGCGCCACAGGGAGAGGGGTTGTCCTAATTGTCTCCATTCGCCCATAGGCATCTACCAAATTATTCAGCTGCACCGTCATCTGACTAGCCTGGGGCCCATGAAACCAATTCCTATCAAAGCCCCTCCGAATGTACGACTCTACTAGCACCGTTAGTTGCAATGGCAGTCCAAGCCCTTGATCTTCAAATCCCATCAGCCCGTCCGGGAGGAGGGCGTAGTACTCCGCTTTCGCTGTAGTGATCTCGCCTTCCCCTACAATGTCTGAGGCCGGCGGGATGTTGTACTCAGCACGAAGATTATGCTTCACTGCGTAGAGTATCGCTACGAGGATGCGAACGACTCTCTCCGTATCTGCAATTTCCAGGTCCGTAAGCGACGTTGCTTTCGTCCCACCTTTACTCCTCGCCGAGACGAGGAAGCTACGTGTCAGATTTCGTATGCAGGTCCCAATCGTAGTTAACGAGTTCCGGCCCGTCCAGAAGCGGTCATAACTTGTCTGGTTGCGGAACACAAGCATTAGACCGACGACTATACTGAGAGAAGGGACGATGGAAGCAGGAAGTCCTAGGTTACCGGTCACATGGCGATCGAGATAGACAATTAAGACAGTAAATAGGGAGTGTAGGATTACGGGGATCAGTATTATGCCGTGGACAGCGCCTTTTGCGAACCTCAGGACTAGGGGCAAACGTCGTGGCTTTTTTCGAATGGCGTGCGCGAGGGGATAGGTTGGGCGGCGAGTATGATGGCGGCCAGGTGTCATTGTGAGGTCAATTGGACAGGAGAGGGGGAGAGGCAAAGAAGAATAATATTAACCAGAGAAAATGAGTTTCAGTATGGTATTGTCCACAGGTGGAGGTCACTAGTGCTGTTATCGAGGTCGCCAATATTGGAGGAGGCAGATCGCCCGACCACACTAGGAGTTCGGCTAACTTACAGTCCCTCGTCAAACCCCTTGCGAATCGGCTCAACACTAGAAGAAAGATCTTGTATAATATTTTTGTATGATGGTTTCGGCTTCATGAGAGGGCAAAGATTGATTTAGCATCGTGCAATATGCTGAGGCTTTTTGATTTTAGTGTAATTTGCTATGAAATAAAAAATGGTAGGCATATTCTTGTGTGGCTCGCTTCCTGGTCAGCTACGTTATCCTGCTAAGGGATTAGAAAGGATTTAAATATAAGGTAAGATATAGATAAGGAGTTTAATTAATAGAATAATAGGGTATATTAAGAGATTAAACGAATCCTTGCGGAAAAGGAGGTGCCCCAGTGTGAGGTAGGGAAGGGTTTTCCCTAGACACGTGCAGCACACGTGCCCCGCATGGGGTGGCTCGTTGCCCGGTCAGCGACGTCACCGAACGATCAACTTAATTTAGATTTAAATGAGCCACGGCAGTAGCCGCTACTACAAGGGGGCAACCTGAGCGGGTCACACGCCCTCCCTGCAAGTTTTGATGACATTATAGTAATATCCTGGGAAAATAGTAAGTGCACGGCTATAATGCCACCAGAACTTGCAGGGAGGGCGAGTGGCCCGCTCAGGTTGCCCCTTGTAATTACAAAATGGACGGCTTCGACGTTCCCCCCTGTGCGCGCGCAACACCACACACCTAATTTCGCTACGTCTGCAGCTAAATTAGTATGTAGAGCTAGCAGGAGGAGGTGTAGTACGTGGTCAGGGCTTGAGCCACGGCCCACCTCGAATTCGGAGCTCTGAGCTCGATTTTGAAGCTATTCTCCTCTACCAAATTATAACATCACCTCTAGATCTTGGTGTTTGCCCCGTTGCCTTCCTTAATATAGCTCCAAATATAGGTAACTAGTAGTACGCCTTTATTAAAATCCTTCTTATAGCCTGCGCCAGTAAGCGTGTATACACCCGCGTTTAGAGCTTATATTAATAAGAAAAAGAAGCTTTACAACACCACGATCTAGAACAGATATCACGAGGAGTTCAGAATGGCTTCAAAATCGAGCTCAGAGCTCCGAATTCGGGGTGGGCCGTGGCTCAAGCCCTGACCACGTACTACACCCTTCCTGCTAGCTCTATATACTAATTTAGCTGCAGACGTAGCGAAATTAGGTGTGTGGTGTTGCGCGCGCACCAGGGGGGGGGACAGCGAAGCCCGTACAAGCTGTAAAGGCGCACATATTGAACAGATTATGATATGGAGGCGATTTGCAACCGAACAGCCCCTTAGTTGTATCTATATAGGCTGTTTTACTACCTTTACTGTGCTAAATTAACTGTTGGTAGAGGGGGTACTTGAGCGTCTCTTTGAGCTCAGCAACGTGCACGTAATAGAGCACGTGAGAATGCGCGGACCACCTTGTAGATATCTTCTCGGGCCATCGAGCCCCTTAGATCCTCCCTCATAGAGCATCATATATATATTTTCCGCCAGCCTAGTCCGTAGTGTGACATTAACTGGTAGTAAGGAAGCGAGCTTTCTTTATGGGAATGAATTCCAATTCCCAGCTGTAGGGGTGAAGCTGGTCACGCACAAAGCTGTGGTATGCGATGCATTGAGTCAAGTGTTAATTGTTTGTTTAATGTGGAAGACCTCTGTCTGAATCTTTGAGTAGGTTATGATTCATTTAATTCGAATAAGCCGTTAAGGACTCTTAGAATAAAATAGACACTAGCCCTCTGAAATGTGCGACATAACGACGTTGTAGAACAATGGATAACCAGTGCCACTATGTAAAGCTCTTGGGTTACACACCTGATAAGCTGAAGGATACTAGCATCATGTACTCGTTTGTAGTTGGCTTTTAGAAAATTTTATATACTATTTAGCGTAAAGACTAGATATTTCTGGTATATTATCATGTCGGTGTTCGTAAACATTTAGTGGGAAGCACACCCCACGGCCCCTCTCTTGCAGCTGAAACTTTTAGCTGAATTTTTGACAGATAAGGATAGATCGCAGATGTTCTTCAGTACTCTAATCTTAGAAACGCTTGTACGGCCAATAACCAGGAGCCCGACCTAGGTGCAGGCCTTAGTGGTATTTGAAAAGTCTGTAAGCAATGGCTATAAAAGTTCCAAGAGTTCCAAGAGCCGCTCATTTGGAGAGCCGGAAATCACTGACTAACTACTCATAGGGAAGAGCTACAATCTGCATTCAAATCGACCCAATACCCTTGCTGCCAACACGAAACCTGTTCCATATGATATCCGACTTTTATATTATCGTAGGCACGGTGGAGTCAGCTTGGACACCATTTGCTGAGTTGTATGGTTCTAAAAGAGTTGATGCCGCAGTCACAGGAGTGGCCTATAACAGGTAACGCTCACTAGCGGGGCTTCTGCAGGAAACTTGGGGATCCGAACGCCACCATGGAAATTGTAGGCAGGCAGCCTCCTGACGAATAGGAAGGACTTGGTCAAGAAATAGAAGTGACGTCCCTTTCCACACGTAATGCTTAGATTGATGGTATAACTCAATCTTTATCTATATTTAGTCATAGAAAGAAATGGTGCTTGCTCAATGAAGTGCAAGTTTTCAAAGTTACACGCGTTAATACTGCTGAAGCTGGACCTAGCTTTCTCATCAACATTACCTAGATGTATTACATGGAATCTGGACTGTCGTTCGCAACAGAATTAGAATCTAACATTCTGCGGGTCAGAAAGCTGGGCGGTGCCTGTGTCTCGGTGTCAGCCTCACAGCAGAGCACCGTTGCGAGAATGTTCCGAGTGTGGTGCTTCACTGCCTCACACTGGGCGCCTTGGGTGTCTCGGTGAACCTCAAATGACGGACGTAATGAACCCGTAGCCGTAGAATTACGAAGCCAAGTGAAGAAGAGGTTCGCACTCCTTGTTAATCGAAGACGTTGAAGGTATGAGCATGATCTAATGCTGCATTAATTTATGACGAGCTCCGAGAATTCGAAGACCAGATGAATATGCCGAGGGTGTACTTGAATCGTTCTCTGAGCGGAACGATCCCTGAATCTCTGCTATGCCGTTTGTGAAACTAGTACCTTTCTAATTTGGGAGTCGCGACCGACCGTGGAGGATGCCGGGCGGGCGATGTGCCGATCGTAGTGCAGGTCGCGGGTTTTAGCGTTTGGCTGACGGTTCGTAACAATATCTTTTGTCTCCGTCTCGTCTCCATCCTGCTGGATAGATCTATGCCAGGGAATTTTGCCGAACCCAAGATACTATCAACGTTTTAATGACCATCGCACAGATCATTTCTTTCGAAGGAAATGATAGCTCTGGCAACTTGTTTCGGGTCGCTCATGAACCGGGGAAAGCCACAATACGACGAGCCGGGACAGTGGATAGCGGAGCTTTTCTTTTAACTGCGGGCTAGGCTCCTTTCTGCGCTGCTGTTGGGCAGTTGTCTTGGCCATGCGCTTAGCCTTCCCGCTCCGCTAATCAGGGCTGGGAATTGTTGCTGATGCTATGGCCGAATACGGTATTTGACATGGTGTTCCGGCTCCCCAAGAGCAGCTCCGGCGGGCTGAGATGATGGCTCTGCGAACGCGCCGGCCAGTGATCTGGCTTAGAGCTTGCCTGGGTTCAGCTTGGTAAACCTGGAACAGGCGCAGTTTTCGAAGAGTATGGGTAGGTACATAGTAGATCCACTCGTCGCGCCATCCTAAATCTCGCTGCCGACCTCCCATTCTTCACCTTCTGGCCTCGTTTATACTAACAACATAGGAATATCTAGTGAAATTCCTTACTCACGCTAGTCTACAACCTTTCTTGCTCTTTGATTAATCCCTTTTCTTTTTTTTTTTAATTCTTAGATTGTCGGTCTCTCTGATCGCCATGGATGCACAAACGACGGATTCGAGAGATGCAGCATCTGAAAAGAAGAGCTCGATCTACAAAGCTCGACACATCTCTCTCCAATCTAGAGTTGAGTCAATTGCAGCGGAGAGCATGTACGATTACAATGGCTCCATACCAGACCTCCCGGCCACGTACAAGCAACACAAGTCAACCAGCTACATTCTCGACCCAAGCTACCAGCGAAGTTTTGAGCCGTATGAGCCATATGACTCCGAGCGAATGGATATACCGCCATCACCTACCGGGCATGAGCTACCATCCAAGTTAATTGAGATGAGCACGATGCGGGAAATATTATTTGTCGCCGTGTGCGCCGTTTCGCATCTCATGACCCAAGCCGCCTTAGGGCAAGCACTTGCCCCTATCGACATTATCGCGGAAGACTTCAACACTACAAATCCGGGTGAGATGTCATGGTTTATTGCTGGCTACAGCCTCACAGTCGGTACCTTCATTCTGATTTCTGGTCGGCTTGGGGACATTCTCGGCCACAAACGCGTTTTTGAATTTGGCTATGCGTGGTTGGGTGTATGGAGTTGCTTCGCTGGCTTTAGCGTGTATCCAAAACGCCAGATTTTCTTCGACTTTTGCCGTGCCATGCAGGGAATTGGCCCTGCTCTTCTTCTTCCAAACGCACTTGCTCTCTTCGGTCGCGCGTATCCACCTGGAATGAGAAAGAATATCGTTTTCAGCGTTTTTGGTGCGTGTGCTCCAGCAGGCTTCGTCATTGGTGCCGCATTCGGAAGTCTATTTGCCCAACTCGCGTGGTGGCCATGGGCATTCTGGTCCTTTGGAATCGCCTCTCTTGGGCTTTCGGTGCTCAGCATCTTCGTCATTCCAAAAGGTCTCTCTGATCGTCCGACCCATAGACCAGGCTTTGACTGGACCGGGTCCGGTCTTGGCGTTGCGGGACTTGTACTTGTGAATGTGGCCTTCAACAATGGGCCTCTTTACGGCTGGAAAACCCCGCACGTATATTTCGTGCTCATAATTGGACTTTTATGTCTAGCCGCCTTTGGTTGGGTTGAGATGCGGGCAGTTAATCCAATTCTCCCGATGCATGCATTGAATAGCACTGTCGGATTTGTGCTAGCTTGTGTGGGTGTTGGCTGGGGCAGTTTCGGTATCTGGGTCTTCTACAGCTGGCGGTTCCTCGAGAGAATCCGTGGCGATACTCCTCTCTCGGCGTCCGCACAGTTTAGTCCTGCGGTCATATGCGGACTGATTGCCGCCGGACTAACTGGTTTCATGCTTACCCATACGCCAGTCAGCTTTGTGATGATGATCTCAATGGTAGCATTCTGTGTTGGGATTATAATTGCTGCGACACAGCCAGCCCACCAGATTTACTGGGCGCAGATGTTCGTCAGTGTAGTCATCATGCCATTTGGCATGGACATGTCCTTCCCTGCAGCGACGCTTATCCTTTCCAACCACATGCCCCGAGAGCATCAAGGTCTTGCAGGTTCGCTCGTCAACACTGTGGTCAATTATTCGATTTCCATTGCCCTTGGTGTCGCTGGCACAGTTGAGGTCTACGCCATGAAAGATCCGGTCGATGAGCTCTGGGGCTTTCGATGCGCATTTTACACTGCTATTGGCTTGAGCGCTACTGGAGTCATCCTGGGTGCAATGTTCTTCATTAAGAGTATGGTCAGGGAAGGATGGAAGATTATGGACCACTGACGAAACTCAACTGGAATGAATAAATGATTAGAACAGTAAAGTGTATCTTGGTGGAAACCGATTTGATCGAAGAGGTGTTTTGGTTGCTTTCTAGATCTGGATATGATATCCTCATGTGACGGCGTTCTTGGGCAGGAGTTTTTCCGTGTGAGCCTTGTATTGCAATTTATAGCGAAACCTGAGCGCTCTTATATAATTCTATTGTTTATTGTCCCGTCTCGTGTCCATATGTTTATCGGACTCGATGCTGAATTTACTTCGACACGGTTGCTGCATGGGTCATTCCGTAGTAATAATGATTACGATTCACATCTCCGTGGCTGAAAATGTGCCTCAAGTTGATTTGCAGGTATAGCATCGTGTAAAAGAATCTACACAGTCCTATACGCCTGGCAATTGAAGAAAGAGGGGGCGTAAGATGTAGCTGATGCTTTTACAAGTAGCGGCATTCACAGTAATAGAGCCCGCTATACTCGGTGAAGTTATTATTACCTTCATGCGAAGTATAAAGCTGGGCCTTCGCGATAAACGTTTGTGTATACGACTTTTCTCGCATTTGATTTTTAGATTTGGGCTCACAACTATTCTTTAGACATCGTCTTTATGATATCTGTACAACATCTGTAACGTCATTTTACTCGGCCGGCGCCTCTTTCCACGAAAAGCAAGGTTCTTGAAACCGCGGCTTCTATGGCCTAAGTAATTCTACAAAAATCCTATTTCCTCTTTCGTGCCTCCTTGCAAGAAGCAGAGTTTCACGCCGGTAAAGCAAATATGCGCTCATCTTAACGCTTTTCACGCCTACGCTAACGAGCCCGGCCGCTGTGTTGAAGCTAACCACTATTGCAGTCACCTGAATGAAGATATCATCCTGCTTCCAATGATCTAGCGCATGCATATTCCTTATATCCGTTCTTCGACTCCTAGATTTAGACGCTGATGATTCTAGACGTCCGTCAATGTATTCTCTACGATTCCCCTACTCAACCTACCCGGTTTATAGTAAGTTCATCGATGTTTTTGGCGCTGAAGGCTTGCTTGAAATAAAATAAAAAGGGTGTAGAATACATGATAACCCCACGCCTTTACCCACCCTCGACCATGAAGAGCGCAAGCCCTGGCACGGCCACGTTTTCGAGGTCAAAACTGGTATGCTGATGTTGCCCCAACCGCAGCTTGTCCCAACTAGGGCCTAGGAAACTGCTGAGACGAAGGAGATCGAGGATGTAGTGGAGCTATATGGAAAGGTATCATCTATGGCAGGTAGATGGTGGTGAGAAGCTACCGTTGGGTAAGCCTAAGTTGATGACGAGCTTGACGGTAGCAAATCAGTTTGAGTTTGAGAAGGTAGTTGGGGAGCGGGATGCTAGATGCGAGACTGACTGGAAGAGGAAGAGGGAGCTGAGAGAGGGGATTAAGGAGCCGTCGGTACATCCAGGTGAGTGTTTACAGCAATTTTTAGGCAACAAAAAGCTAACTGACGACGTAGACGCGGACTATATATGGAAAAACTGAGCAAGAGAAGGAGCGAATATTAGAAGGCCAAATTTCAGTGAGCCGGGTATTGAAATGTACAGTATGTTAGCTACGATTACGAGGGGAACGGAGTAAAAGAGGATTTACTAGGCAGGTGCGTTAGAATATGAGGAGCAGCTTGTTGGTACATTACATTTTCCGCTCATACTCAATTTTGTAATGTAGTCTCTTTTAGATAGCAAAGAATAGTTTGCAATGTACCCTTGGGTCTTGCTACGCATCCTCTACCTCTTGGATCCCGATCCCGTCCTTCCTCCTAGTCCTCCCCATCAGTTTACCCAAGATGTCTTTCTCTTCAGTTTCTGATGCAGTAGTGTCTGTGCTATCGTCATAATGGCCCCGGCTACCGCTATCTCGTGAATTCGAACTTGTCTCCTCCAATACGCCCAAGCTAAGATCCTGTTATTTTCACATGTTAGTGCTGTGTCTCAAGTTCGAGTAAAACGTCGAGAATGGGTTTTCGAATGCCCCACCATTTCGATATACTCCTTTCCTGCCTCTTCATCTACAACCTCCAAATTCCTCTCCTTCAACATTCCCGCTGCACGATATGCCTCTAGCTCCCGATTCGCAGCCGCCAATTGTGGCAGGAACCTTTTCAATCGTGCGCCTAAATCTACTTCCTGCCCCACTACTTCTACGGCTTTTATCGTAGGCTTCTTAGCTTTCTTTAGTAGTGGTAAAGTCACTATTTCCACCTCCGCCTCACTCATACTTTCATCTTCGCTCCCATCTTCACCATTCATGCTCTCATTTTCGCTGTCACTCCCAGAGCTTGTGTCGTCAGAAGACTCAGAGATGGCACTACTTGACGTGGAGTCAAGATCGCTATTTGCAGTCTCATTGCCAGAGGAGTGTTCAGTGGAGAAAAGAGCCGAGTCTTCAGACGCAGAACAGGAATTTGGTGCACTGCTATCAGATGGCTCGAGAGCCGATGGTGAGAGTTCGCGGCGTACGGAGCGGATATGGATGCTGGATGTTGAAGCCTCGCTGTGACTTCGTTTCTTGGGATTTGGAAGCGACATTACGTGGTAAAAAAAAATACTGAAAGGAATATTTGTTTCTATTATTCAACCTTTTGGAGATTGGTGACAGAAGCGGATCTGAGGCAGGGTTAGTTTCGTAGAATTAGAAAGAAAGGTTGTGATGAAATCTCCGAGTCGAAAGTCCAACCGCGCCACAGTAGCGCCATGAGTGCCTGCATGAAACGCAAACCGGCGCTTGGAAGTCGCGTGTCGGGGCATAAAGGCGAGATGATGCGCATCACTCTAAGCCGCACCCTCCCATATTACTGTTTCTCGTTCTTCCAAAAACGCCCCTTGTTGTCTTCTTGCATTATCCTTTCAAATTCGTGAGTTTACTTTTGTTCTTTTGCCTTGGAAGAGACCTTGACTTTGCGCTCACCTTCGCTAATCGCAAGGCTGTGATTAAGTAGGCATTCTCATCCCCTTTTCAAAGCTCCGTTATATCCTTGTCCTACTCTTTTGCGCTTTAGATAGTAGTTAAGCTAGATATCTCTCAAGTGCGCACATTCTCCATTCCCATGAACTCCGCACAGTTGAAAGTCCCATTCCTAGATCATCTAGCGACATGGTGCTGTCTTGCACCTTCAAATAACTCTCTCTATATTGATTGTCTGAACCATTAGAAAATGCTCCAGAGCCCGGATATTGTCAGGTTTCTTCAGTGGAACTTTCGGTGTCATGATTCACTCAGTTCACCTCGCGTCTTCACTCACGTCGTTGCTCCCACCTCAATTGTCCTATTGCCTAGAGTCATATTGCCTAGTGTAAACTGCGTATTTGAACTGTATCTTCCTCGTCCGCTCAACTTCTGACTTCCAAACCCCGATACAAATACGAATTGTCTTTGTTCCGTCTCTATATCAAAGTTTTCTACTTTCTAGGCGTTGATCCAATCTAATCATGAACTCAGAACTCAGCCTCCTAGAACCTAACATACCTGAGCTCCCCGTTACAGAATTTTGCCTCTCTGAGCCACCAGTCTTCATTCCTCACACTCCCTACACCGACGCTACCCGTGAGCACAACCTCCGCTCTATTGTTCAGTCCTTCATCCTATTCACAGCAACACAAGACATGGCGTCTCGTATTCCAAAACTCAACACATCTAACCTTCCTGCACTCTCCGAAGAAGCCGCCTCTGTAACTGCTTCGCCCGCCCGCGGCAAGGAAATGCGCGCCAATCTACTCCAAAAGCTACGTCCACCGCCACTCGTTCACGCTTGGGATTTCTGGCATGACCGTCAGGACCGCAACAAGAAAGGCTCTCGCTCCTCTTCTCCTCCCGAAGAGTCTAGCTACGAAGACCGCCTTGTTAAGATGACTGAGATCACTGACGTTCGCGAATTCTGGGAGATGTTCAATAACTTCGATGTCACATCTTTGCCTTTGCGAGATAGCATACACCTGTTCCACAAAGGTGTGAAGCCTGTGTGGGAGGATCCACGGAACATGAAGGGCGGATGCTGGACATTCCGCGTACCGAAGGAGAAGGCGAAGGACTTCTGGAAGGAAGTCTGCATGATGGCCATAGGGGAAAAGTTGCAGGAGGCTGTTGCTAGTAAGCGGATTAGTGAGTTTACCTGTCTATTAAAGTCATGTCTTTCTTTCCTCCATCCTTAGCACGCATTTGCTCCGCGCCAATAAAATCCACCAATCACTATTAAAAATTACAGACCTAGCATAGGATAATACTAATATCACAAGTAGCTTTTATCGACGATATATGCGGAATCTCTCTGTCCGTCCGCTTTACCTCCACTCTGATCACTATTTGGAACCGGGATGCAGACCACTCTTCTGGCGTCCAAAAGATCCTTGAGGTTGTGCTTAATAACTTACCTCCGGAATTACAACTAAAGAATGATTCAGCGTACTACTACAAGAAGCACTCGGAGCATGCCGGCTTCAAGGCGCCTACAACGGAAGCGTAGACGGTGGATATTGCCGCAGCAGATGCACAGTAGACGGATACATCTGGCAATGGGCTGGGCGATGATTGCTATCATGTGGGACTACGACCTTTGTGCCTGCATACAATGGTATTGGATGGTTAGATGAGGGCTCCTGGTGATTTTGGTTGATTGGATCTTCCTTTTTTTACATGGGGTATGATGGGGGAGTTAACTTGCGTTTAACTCTTCCATCATGGCGTGTGCAGTGCTATTAAATAATGAGTGGATATAATCACATATCGCACCATACACCGCCTCTTTCATCTCGCCGTAAGAGCGTGCCAATCTTATTGATCAAATGTTGTAAATCTATGCCTTTTAAATCAACATGCACAGCCTCTTTGACGTGTTCCTACCTTTAATTACAGTTCTGTCCAGAAAGGGCACAAATCCACATCGTTTAATCAGCACGATCAACGTGCACTTACAAGGAGATGCGAAGAGACGTTGTAGTAACAATTTTCATTCAGATCTGGATAATGGAGATTGTAGAATGAATAAATCGATTGATATCCAAGAACGGTAGTTCGCAGCCATGATGCGGCCCTAAATTCGAGTGCGGCTACCCTGTCCATAAACGCCAGTGAATGTTCCCGTACACTATTTTAAGTTCCGCTTGTCGGTCTGCCTAAGATGGTTTGACCATCGCTTGTGAGGTAGAGCAAATTTCTCTCTAAACAACCTCATTCTGCGGATCGCTCTATCTTAAATTACCATTCTGTTAAATTAGGAGTCGAGCGTGACGCTCCAAACCGAGCCACGCTATCCGAATACCCCTGCCCTCCTCATTACTTCCTCAAACTCCTCCAATCCCACTGTCCCCGTATTTCCTGTTCCTTCAATGCCCCCATTGGCTTCTAAAATCATGTCACGCAACACATTGTCTGGCACTTCCTCTCTTAACTCCTTTGCTACCCTTCGGAGATGCGATAAAGTGATTGGTCCAGGGCCGCCATGAGTGAATAGTGTATATGCAGCGCGAACCTCTGTGTCATTGGTATATGTAGTGCGAGGAGAGACGTCATCGTCGGATTCTGATTCTGATTTGGAATGAATGGCGAGCGCGGAGTAGGAGAGGAAAGGAGCCAGAGGAATGAAGCCGCTGGAGAGCGGATCAATTGTAGAAAGAATAGAGGGAAGGGATGAGGGGGCTGGCGGGAGGTCGAGTGCTCTATGAAAACGAGGGAGTGTTAGTATCACTATCTAGTCAATTCTCTCATGTCAACTATCGACTTATATTCTTGATAAATTGAAAGCCGTGTACATTAGACATCGCCGTACATCTTCTACTTTTAATACTCCTTCTTTTGCATCCGGATAATCTGGATGCTGTACCGCAAACAGGCCGAATGCTTCCCGGATATTGGCTTCTTGGTCTGCAGTGATGTTGTTTTCTTTAGCAAGCTTGGAAGGGCGTTTAGCGGGGCGAACTGAGCTGGAGGCGACTGCGCGGCGTTTAGGGGGCTGTTGTCAGCATCCTTGTTAGTTAAGAAACTGAGAAGGGAGCGAAGTACACCATGTACCATTTTGAATATTACAAGATGCAGTATATGGGAACACCATAGGTTTCAGTGCAAAAGTAGGTAAATCAGTGGATCAAATGATACTGATATTGCCAAGACTAACTTGCCGAGAGAGGGAAGGCGTGTAAGTGCATTTCTCGCCAATTCCGATGCTTTGTATTTCAACAGATTTTCTCCCACCCCTGGTTCTCTTCACACCCACTACTTCCCTTTTTCTATTACGCATAACCTCTTGTTCTTCTCTTTTCAATGCAATACCATGCCACCGTCTTGCTCGCATTCCTTCCTACTACCTCCAATAACCTCAATGACAAATCAACTTGTCCCTTAATCAGGAGTCTAGAGCTACACGAAGGCCACTCCTGATAGAGAAGTCTTCTCGGACAATCTCAGCGGCGAGAACCTGACGCGACGTCAGCGCCATGTCCAGTACCCGAGCCCCAGAGTCTAAATGTATAGCAAAAGCCCAAGCATGGCACAAACTCAACCACGTACTCAAATTTACTGGTTCAGTTACCGTGACTTAGGATCTCGGGAGAAAGTGTAATCGCTCAACACTAGAGATGACTTTCAGGGCACTTCCGGATGTACAACACTGCAGAGATGAAGAAATTAATATCAAGGACCTCAGAAGTTGGACAGACTTTTGCGGCACATTTTATTATGATGCACATTTGACATATATTTCGCGTAGCGAATATGCCAAAGAGGTCCAACCGAGGAGGCTATGATTGAGTAAAGGGTAATCTCTTGCATTCCGGATGTTTGCTGCCGAAGGGGTCACTGCCAGAGATCCACCACGGAATACCTTGGTTTCTGCTTGCCATGAGCACGGACTCTTACATAAGTTCACCTGCAAACTTCTGCATACCTAAACACCATATAGTCAAGCCTTTAAAGATATGGTATATTTTCCTTATCCGCTTCTAATTAAGCTAGAGCCCGCCATCTACACCCCAAGATGAGCGAGTGTGGACAGAGAAGCAAAATCAAAACCTACTCCATTCTTTACCTCATATTTAGATGGGGTACCTTTAGCACTCAACGCCGGGCATCGCTAGTCGAGCTGGGCCTAGTGCTAGAGGATACATTCCATAATGCTGCGGAGAGTCATTCTGAAACACAGTTTTCTTTTGGAGAGCCCAAGAAGAACGCCATCTTCATTATAGGCTTTTGATAGCCATTACTAATGAATAGAATTAGATATATCACTCATTATCACTTCAATTAACGGCGCAAACGTGAGCTTGGCTGAAGTACTCGTTTAGTTTAAGTGTCTTGGTAATCGTGCTACACCATAAAATCTACAAATCTCTGCACAGTCTGAGATATGCGCGTGGTATTTCCAAAATAGAGTGAATCCGAACGCCGACCCAATGCAATTCGAATCTGCAACTCTAAGATGCCCACACTACTTTGTAACCTCCTTGACTTTGCATTTCCAACCGGATTCCTTATTGAGTAACGGCAAGCTGTAGAAACATTAGTTCTCGAGCAACTGTAGTGGAAGCCTGCAGTATGAGAGCTTACCTAGCACCTAGACACCACCCTAACTCATTCCCTTTAATCTTCTTCGCAATTTTCACCTCGCGATCAATTGGCATCTCGTAGCCTGTATGCAACAATGCGAGCATAAAATTCAGATCAAGACAATGCTCAGGCCGATCTCTCAACTCATCGAGGGCACCTTCGATGCTGTGGAACACGTCCCACATCTCTTCTCCATGGCAGACGCGGTTTGTCAGTTCTTTCAATTCATTGAGTGTAAAGGACTCGGGCATGCCGAGAGGCTGTGTACGGTCATAGAAGTAGGAAAACAGATATACGTCCTCTCGAGAAAAGGTTTTCTCTAGGGAGGGTTGATGTACGCCTTTGAATGCGCAAGGATTTAGTTCACATTTCGCGTCCTTCTGTAGTGTTTTTTCAGCCAGAGCACGGCATTGGGCAGGCGAGCCGTTCCGGGGCCCCGTCATATTGACCGTAATAGACTTGCCGAGAGGGTGTGAATCGCCAAGGTGGACTTCAACTTCTTTGCGCATACCTGGGGCGATGCAAGGGTTGAGGACGTCCTGAGAGAGCCATGCTTTACTAGAGATACCGGTGGTCTTGTTCTCTTCATAGGTAGCGTTGATAACGACAACATGCAGGTTGTTGCGAGCTTCCATGAGGCCATAACCTAGGTATGAGTGTTGATAAAGGGTAAAATCGCGTCCACCAAAGCTCAACCCATATTTATGATCACCGTCAGCGAGTTTGGCGGGCATCCCGCCATCTGCACTGTCCTTGAATGTAGGCTGGAAAACAATTTGCGTGGACCCACCACCAAGATCCAAGACTGCGGCTGTTGGGGTTTTGTCTGGTCCACCAATCTTCCCGAGAAGGTAATTTGCGGTGATCCACGCATATACACCCTCATCTTTACCATCCATGACCTCAACGCCTCCACTCGCTTCAGAGACCACGGGGAAGGGATACTTGGTTTCTAGGCGATGTCGCACGGCTTCCAGGATGTTGTCGCTAAGCTCAGGTCCAAGTTTTCGGAGACCTGCTGTAGCTTTCACGGCAACTGGAGTACAGGCCTTGAGTTCATCGGGAACTTTTTCCATGGCCTCTTCCATGAGAGGATCTAAGCTCTTAGCTGCACCTTCGGCATCTTCTTTGTATGAACTGAGACCGGAACCGCCTTCCTTCTTTTCCGTTTGTTTGAAAACTTCATCTTCTAGCTCTGGCGTAGGACCGCAATTATTGAACCGGTAGACATGAATACGAGAGCCGGTGCTCCCTGCATCAATCATGATAGCATATTGAGTTAAGGGTTTGTTGGAAGAAAATGATTTGGTACAACTCGTGGTGCTAACGGAAGGGTCGGAGGCCACATCACCGCTTGGGAAAGGACCTTGATCTAGTGACAGGGCAATTAGTACACAGGAATCGGGACAACCAGCAGGAAAGCATGATGTGATTTGCATACCTCCACCAAGTCGCTCTTTAGGCGCGAGGAAGAAGAAAATCAAGCATATGAAGGCGATAATCCCTCCAGCTTTGAGGTACCGCATCCTCTGCCCCTGATTCATGCCTGCTACTTTGATATCGTTCATGAAGCTAGCCGATCCGCTTGATTTGTGCCCGGAATGTCGATCGAGTTTCTCGAAGAGGTCTTTCGCGTTGTTACGGGGCAATGACACTGATGTTCTTCGCCGTGGACCAGAGGTGAAGCTGAAGTATGACCAAATTCCTGGACGTCGTCGGACGTCGACACCGCTGGACATATGGCGGAATTTAGGTCGATCTGCTCATGGATTAAACGCGTGAATGATGGAGGGAGCTGCTCTGCCGTCAACAACGGCCGTAGGACTGGAAAGAATGCGTGCAAATCTTATGCAGAATTGGTTGGAAATAGTGAGTGGGTATTGGATTGTATAGGATATTGGAAGATTCCTGGTGTTGAGTCTCCACGGCGAAAACTGTTCTTTTCTTGGATGGCCTCTGCTACAACCGGCAAAGCTCCCGCAGAGCCTCCGATCAGCCCCTTCCATCGCTACCAACCCCAACATTTTCGCGTCTTCTTTATTAGACACTTTTTTTTTTGAAGAAATTAGGATCGTTGAACCACCTGCCGCATTAAGGTAGTATATAAAGTTCCTCTACTATTATACTATATTTAATTTGTTCAATATTAAGCTTCTTATCGCGCCTTTTTAATTTAGGGCACTCCTAATCACACCCCCCTAATTACTACATACAGTCTGTACGAGCTTCGGTTTCTCCCCCCCGTGTGCGTGCAACACACACAGCAATTTCGCTTCGTACACACTAGAGAATTTCAAGTTTAACTCTTGTAATTAAGCTTAAAAAATTAAAGGTTCTTGCGGGTGCACAGCTCTTTTGGCAAGCGCACAGTATCTACGCTAGATGGTGCACTTGCTAGTAATTACCGAAATTACTGTGTGTGTTGCGCGCACACGGGGGGGAGAAACCGAAGCTCGTACAGACCCCCAATTACTACGCATACACCCCTAATTACTACGCGCACACCCCTTACCCAAACAAGCTTAGATCCTTCCACTTTGAGCCAGAATATTACGTGTGTTTGACTTGTTTACACACAGATCACGAGAATAACACCACGTGCCCATACCAAGAGCCTGCAATTGTAGGGCGTTGTCACGGTCGCCCGGTTGGCTTTACGGCTGGCTTTATAGCTGGCTTTATGACTGGCTTTACGACTGGCTTTACGGCTGGCTCTACAAATCGCATTGATAACTCTACTCAGCGGAGCTCTCAGTATTCAAGCGAAGTACTGGCTGCACTGCCTGAGGGCAGACGCGGGCGCGGATGCGAGCGCGGGCGCGGGAGCAGGTATTCCCATAGAGGCAATCTACAGACGTTAAATACAGGCAGAAGCACCTAATCTGGTTCTTACAGCGCCTCGCAGAGCACTCCGCAGTCCTACCAGTTATTAGGTATGGGCGCATGGTGTTGTTTTGCGATTTGGGTGCAAGCAAGTCAAACACGTGATATTCTAACTTAAGGTGGAAGGATTAAGCTTATTTAGGTAGGGGTGTATGTGTTATTAGGAGTGCCCTATTTTAAAGAGCTTTATAATTCGTAGTATATATATAGGCGTTAGCAAGCCTTACGCTACTATACCACCTTATAATTCGTCTAATCTTTGAAAGATATTTTCTAAAATAAAGTAAATTATTCTAGGATTAAGACGATAAAGTCGATACACGAATGGTTCCTTTTTAAAGACGATTTGTTCCGGTATGAAGAATGTTCCGGAACAGATTACAAATAACGTGCCGATCTCGCCTCTTCGGTCAGCCTTGTCCGCCTGCATCATTCATTGCACGGACGAGACGGCGGCTGAGAAACGCGTCCATGTTGGTACCTTCGTAATCGCCTTGTCTACTTTATAAGCCCCGTCCAGCATGCTATAACGCAAGGCATTTACATATTTGCACTGAAAGAAGTATGGAAGTACAGCTCTACGTGTACGATCTCTCCAAGGTACCTTTCAACATTATCAACAACACTTTCTCGTTTGTTAAACTAAAGTACTCTTAGGGCCTAGCTCGGCAGGTAGGCTTTTTGGCACTATCTATATTATGTGTGACTGACAGTATTTTGGCAGCTGTCGACCCAGTTCCTCGGGACACACTTAGGTGCGTCTCTAATATTTCGACTGTCTAAACTTTGGTGCTGATTATATTGCCAGACGCTGTATATCATACCTCCCTCATCTTCGGTGGAATAGAATACTTTTTTGGGCAGGGTGTACAGACGTGCTACCCCGGAACGACACATCATGGAGCTCCAATGGAGATCATACCCATGGGAGAGACATCTTTACCAATAGAAATTATACTAGAGTATCTGGATTCGTTGAAACAGATATATACGCCCGAAGTTAGTATATAAAAACCTCTATGAAGAGAGTTGTTTCTAAATCTACTTGTCATAGTCATACGATTTGTTCTTACACAACTGCAACAACTTGTAGGCACCCGAGTTTGATATCCTTTAGCTACTCTCTAACAGTATAATAGCTCGAACGACTTTGCTATGTTCCTTGTTGGCAAAGGGATACCTGAGCACATTACATCTCTTCCCCAGACCGTTCTCAATACTCCATTTGGCCAGATGCTTAGGCCCCAGATAGACAATGCTATGCGATCAATTACCCAAGCCCCGGTTGCCCAACAGCAGGCCCCTTTAGTACCCGCGTCTGCATCAAACACGACTACAGATGGGATTTCTTATGGGCCTTCATCTGTCTTCAAAGGCAGAGTACGCAATGTCACGTCGCTCTATGATATGGAGAAACTGCTGAATTCGGCGATTGATTCTTGCGCCGTAATATTTTTCACCAGTTCAACTTGCGCACCTTGTAAGCTAGTCTATCCAACCTACGATGATCTTGCCGCCGAATTTGGTACCAAAGCTATGTTTATAAAGGTGGATATCAACACTACATACGACGTAGCTACGAAATATAACGTTCGCGCCACACCAACTTTCCTGACCTATCTCAAAGGTTCGAAACAAGATGAATGGAATGGAGCAGATGAGCGTCAACTCCGCAGCAACGTCAATCTCCTTCTCAATGCTGCGTTCCCTGCACACCCGCATCTCTCACGCAACTTACCCAATCTCCTTCATACCAACCTACGTCCAGTCATATACTCTAAGTTACCTCCGCTCGACAAGTTAATCGCCAAGATGGGTGATGCGGGTCACGACCCCGCTGTCATTTCAATGGTATCCTTTATACGGGCCCTGGGTGGCTCCGGTGCCATTGAAGCACCTCTCCCATCCCTCCCTGCCTTTGCGCAATTCATGCAATCCTCGAGCACCATTCTCCCCGTTGAGTTTCTCTTCACAGCTCTTGACCTCCTCAGAAGAGCACTCGCCAACCCCCGCGTCGCTAGATTCTTTGCCGAAGAACACACCACAAGCGCTCAGACAATTAAACATATCCTCGCGCACGTAAGCTCTCTTGGCGCCGATGCGCCGTATAGCCTGCGACTCACGACTCTGCATCTTGCATGTAACCTCTTTAGTTCGCCGCTCTTTATACCACACCTTCTATCACCTCCTCTATCCACTGTACTAGTATCCCTGTTAACTACTGCTCTCCTGGACGAAAAGCACATTGCGCTCCGCGCCTCTGCGACAACACTAGGTCTAAATCTGGTTGGAGCAAATCACAAGCTCCGCATGCGTGCCCACGAACGCCACACCACCTCTTCCTCCAACGTCTCTGAAATTCCCGAATCTGAACAAGTTGAACTCTTGGCTAGCTTTCTTGAAATGCTCAGCATTGAAAAAGAGAGTGCTGTGGTTCGAATGTCTGTGATAGCGATTGGTTGGATAACGTATTGTGCACCAAGTGGAGGTGAGGTGAGCGATTTGTGCAAGGCCATGGATGCAGGTAGAACGGTGGCTGGATTAGAGAAGAGTGGAATAATACAAGGGGGGGAAGGGTTTCAGCTGGTAAGGGAGGTTGGAAGTGAGTTACTTGAGAAAGAGTGGTAGTAAAAGTAGTATTTGTGAGGTTCATGGTCTAGTTGCTTACCTTGAGAGAAGCACAGACTTTTTGAGGCGTTTAGAAGTACATCTGTCGGCATTAGATTTCGATTCATTGTTCCGGAATATATTGTACATGGGACAGTATTCTTGTACTCTCCAGACGTAAATCCGAAATACTGATAATTACATGCATCTTATCGTTAATAAAAGCCTCTAAAGTGCTCCAATGATTCATATCCAAGGAGATATATCTGGGTATCCAGGTGTGTCAAGAAAAAACAAACTATTCTAAAGCCAGAAGGGCAAAATTATCAGAGCAAAAGTGGCCGCGCGAGAGAGATGTTATATGCTGTAGCGGAAAGACATGCTATGAATTAAGGCTGAATATCTCTCAATCGCCATCTCTATAATCCATTTTTGGTTGGCGTTTACGCTTCCCTTTCCCATCCTTACTCACACCACGCCGCTTCCGCGACCGCGAAATAATAGCGCGTTGATGAATCCGCACAATAGCACGATAAATCATGCTCCTCATCAACACTAGTATTGTCACGCACATGACGGGAACGGCGATGGTCCAGAAAAACCCATCACTGTGGTCTTGCACGCCTGTAAATCGGTCGAAGTTCTGACCAAAATATCCAGTGAGGAAAGTTAGGGGTAGGAAGAATATTGTTACAGCTGTCAGCTGTTTCATTGATTCGTTTTGGTACGAGCCCATAATGTTGAAAATCAGATCGATCATGTTGTCTGCCGCACGTCGCATTTGATCGAGCGACTGGGTTATCATGATGCAGTGATCCTCTACATCACCGAGGTAAGTGTGCGCAAGGGGTGAAACAGTAATAGATGAGACAGAAAGGCGGCCGGGTTTACCGCTTAATCCAGGGGTTGCTGAAGATGAATTAGTTGAACGGTGGTGGATAATATAGGATTAAGGAAAAAGTATTCATGGATTTCCGGGAGCATGAAGACCTACTTAGTGGCTCGCTTTTGTGGTCGCGAAGAGCATTAATTAGACTGACGATCGGTTGTATTGTATTTCGTAGAATGGACAGTTCTGAAGTCAAGATATCTTTAGGCCATTAGTACAGTAAAACCAAGGTTCAAAGAGTAAGGCCCGTCCTTTGGAAGGAGTAGTATAGGAGAGCTTTGGCTGGAATGAAAGAAAGGACGTACACAGAGATTTAGAATGGCCGATGCTGGGGTCAGTCAGAACATCTAGTTCAACTTCACCCATTGCATCTTCATACGCAGCCACCACCGGGATAGCCAAGTCAATAATAGCATCAATAAGTGCCTGAACCAGCATACTTGCATCACAACTTCTTCTGAGGATTGTATCGGCGGAATCAAGACGTGTTAAAATCGGATGCTCGATATCTGCGGCGGAGTGTTCGAAGAATGATATGACGGTGTTGTCGCCGGTGATGAACATCGACACCTGCTCAACGCTAACAGCAAGATTTTTCTTAGACAATGCAGAGTTCCGTTCCATGTAGATGGTCCTTTCGATGTTTGGCCCGCCACGATACCGCTGTAACGTACGAACATGTTCTTCAAAATGCGGATTGGACCGCAAGCCGCGAGCAGCCACTGTACCGCCAATACCGTAAAACTTCTCTTGCTCATTCAAATCCCGCTCAACGCCCTTATGACCAGGAGAAGCCTTGAACAAGTCTGATATCCCCTTTAAGAACGTTTTTCTTGAAACTTTGTCGGACTTTTGGAACCTCTTGGTTTGGTCGTCCTCGTCATCAGAATCGCTGTCAGAATCATCCCCACTACGGACGAGCTTCTGCAAAGTCAATAAAACTTTGACATTGATTAGTAATCGTCTTGCTGGTTTATAACGACCTATAATGTGCTAAGATAAAGAAATCGTAGCCTGAGCACATCTGAGTAGCATCAAACTCCGCTAAATACATTGATCGATTACCGTACATAACATGTGTTTTAACGAAGCCTTTCTCAGGAGACGCTAATCAAATTACGAAGTATTTTTTACCCTTGCCTTTAGATCTATAGGTTGCTCAAGCCTCGACGTAGTGACATGTTAAGTTACAAAGGAGATACCATGGTACATACAAATCGAATCCTGCTTTAACACGAAGGGGGGCGGAACAAACGGAGAATGTTAAATCTTACTTACTAAATGCTTGGTCAGGATACCAATCAACCTTCGTTCTGCTCCGTGTATTCATAAGATCTTCAATGGCCAGACGATGAAGGCGTTTATAATTTCCGAGCAGTCTAATGACATCCCAGCTCAGCCCGTTGACATTAATCCATCTACACACCACCCAATCTTCTTTTGGCGCATTCAGAATCTCTTCTAATGTTCCATTGTCGAGCCGGTGTCGTACCATCTGATTATCAGAGAAGTCCACCAAGGTGATGTCGCAGTGCCGATGTAATAATTTGTAGTGAGCTTCTGCATCCTTGGCGGTGTCGACACCTGGTTCAGCGCCGGGCTCTTCCCAATTTGGCCGTGTCGGCGAGTGGTAATTTCGCACCGTGTTAGAGCGGGTGAAGCGTCTCCTCAAGGTGCTGTCGGCCGAAAAGCGCGGAGAGTGGGCACCGGTATCGACTCCATCAGCCGTCGGCGGCTGCGCACTGTGTCGTCGTCCGTGCTGGCCTTCAATGCTGTCCTCGCCGGTGTAGGATATATGTGCAGTTGCAGCCCTGGGGCGGCTTTGAAAGTCTCGCACTGTTGGGTCTGCCATGTATGTATGTTTAATATAGTTTACAGAGAGCGTAAGTGAAAAGAAACGAAGGCGAAGGCGAAGGCGAGGAATCAGGGATTTGAGTCCATTGATGCGTTTCTAGTGCTACGAGGAGTAATCCAATAAGGCCAGCATTTTCCATCGGTCGGTATGATATCAGAGCCAGAGTCAAGTAGGCCGGCTGGAGGGTTTGACAGCTTTTGTCGTTCAGCTTTCAGCTCCGTGTGCAAGCGAGAGTCGGGGACGTCAGGGTCAAGGGTGGACGTCCTGGGCCAAGTCGAGGGGTTCGTCGAGTCTTGGTCAGCAACAATGGACGAGCAGATGAAGACCATCAGCGAAAAACAAAGAACAGCGCCCTGCAGCAGCCATCTTGCAGCGCTTCTCAAATAACAGTCGTCGCGCTGCCAGTCTTTGAGCCTTCTTTCGCGCTGTTGGTGGAGGCGGGCTGCAGTCGAGTAATTCTTAACGCATGAAATTGGCTGGAAGTGGCTGGCCAATCGTCTCGAGTAGCTCTCGAGGCAACTTGCAAGCCTCTTCTTCTCCACCCAACGCCAACACCCTCCCCGTCTTCGCCCCAAAGGAGCTTCTTTCTATCCACCTCACTGCAGAAAATACCCGATATCCTACACCCCTCAACTGCATCATCCACCGGCCTCACTCTACCCTCACAACCGAGTCCATCTGTGCTCGCGCTTCACTGTCGGCCTGCGCTCCGACGGCGTCCTTCGCCACGCGCACTTTCCCGACCAGGTCCCCTAAGGAGAGCAAACACCATCCCCATCACGAGCTGCATCAAAACCCTCGATTCTCGCGCTCCCCGCTTGAGGGTAGCCCGTTCGCAGCGAACTACCACCTCTACTTCGCCTCTGCTTCGCCTCCGCTCCGCCTCTCTATCATCGTCGAGCAAACCTACCTCGCCAATATTTGCTCATCCGCATAACGTAGGCCTTCGAAACCATAACACGGACCTATTCGATCCAGTGTCTTTGAGAGAAAGGACTGGATCTTTCTTTCCACGCTACAAGCATCTTTGGGTAGATGATACCAACCAAACATTTTAGCCTTCTCTAATCACTTGCGGCGTTAGTCTGAAGCGGTCACCGTACACCATTCCCTTGCAATCCATCGCAGGACTACTGCGGTCCGGAATCAAACATGAGAGAGGTTAATTTCAGCATCCCGAATGCAAACAAGGCATCAGTCGGGATCACGACGGCTCTCTACGACCGTCGGGCCCTGGACTGCACCTCAACTTTGCCTCTCATCAATTCACTTAATCATCTTGCCTACCTCACCACATCGTCAGCTCGAATTCGGGATATTCTAACTGTTGATGGCGGCGTCGAAAGGCTAGTATGCATACTCAAGGAAGGACGGAGTAAAGACATGATGGATATGTGGAAATGGAATCTCGCCTTCCAGTGCGTCTTTAACATTGGAGTTCGGGGATCAGAGAATGTCAGGACAAGAGTTGTAGAGGCGGACATGGTGCCTGTGATCGCTACAATACTCGATAACTACGTCAAAGTCATCGACAAATGCCGAGAAAAGGCAGAAGCCGAGCTCAAGAGGAATTCAGCACGACTTGGCACCTCTGGGAGGCACTATTCAAGAACCGGGGAACATGTTAGCTCCACTCCGGGACATCGATCAGAAAGATCCCGTCGCCAAGCACCTCCTCCCATTGAAATCCCTCAAGCCTTTACACAACCTCCGCTAGAATCACAACCCGGCGATATCACTCCTACTCCTGCGTTCGCTATGAGCTCTCCCCCAGAACGAACATCTTTTTCTCGACCTCACCACCATCATCACCATCATCACCGTAGCCATGAAGGGAGATCTCAACTATTTGGTACAGTGGGTGGAACAACTCGTAATATCAGTCAGCCGCTTGTCACCGCGCTGCCAACCATGGAGACTTCAGATACCTTCGGCATACGGCCTGTGCGGGACGCTGATCGTCTTCCGTCTATGTTACCGGCTTTACAGGGAGAGATCACCTCGCAACCAGAATCTCCTACTACTCCTAGCGCACCACAGGCTAGGCCGAGTAGCCCCAGGGCAGCAGGTCCCGGTCGATCACGAAGGCGACCCTCTATCCGGCATCAGCTCTCCATGTCTGGTGAATCTGACGACGGACAGAATGATGACATGATGGCCGAGGCATCTGCCACCGCCGGTCCCGCGAGTGAGCCTATTGTCGGAATTCAAAACGAAATCAACATGCAGGACATTGTGGATAACGAAGAAATGCTGGATGCAGGCGCAACACCAGTTGGGCTAGCTGCACCAGCATCAGAAGGTCCAGATGCCGAAACCTTTAATATCACCCACCGATCTGCTCTTGATGGCAGCATCATTAATCCAGCCACTACTCAAACAACAGGCGCAATTGGCTTTTCCCCTGTTCAACCTACCATCAATGTTGTTAATGCGAACCCTCCCGCTCCCTGGTACCCCCGGTACGCCCAAGATCGCAATGCCACTGCCGGTGTACTTGCTGCCATGCCCCGAGATGAAGATGTACTCATGTCTCTTCAACTGCTTGCCTACGTCTCGAAATACTGCAACCTTCGATCATATTTCCAAAAGTCCCACCTTGTACCTAAGTTGAAAATTGGATCCGATCTGCAGCTGCTCGATGGTGAAAGTACCAATCCTCCTCCAGTATCTGACGAAGAAGAAGACGAAGAGTATCTTCTTCCTGATGACTTCAATATATTTCCTCTCGTCGAAAAATTCACGGTTCGACATCACTCCCAGGATATGCAGTACTGGGCTGGCGTGGTGATGCGAAACTTATGTCGGAAAGACGATTCGCGGGGTGGTATTAGACAATGTGCATACTATCAGTGCGGCCGTTGGGAGGAGTATACGCGTCAATTCGCCAAATGCCGCAGATGTCGACGTACAAAATACTGTAGTAAGGAATGCCAGAAGAGCGCATGGGTTTACCACCGGCATTGGTGTGTCGCGGCTCAGCAATAAACAAGATTCATTATAATCGCATCATCCTCATCATCCAATACACCATTTATTTATACCGCATACTGCAAGGCGCGGGGCTATGTTTCGAAAACCAGACTTAATGAATCGCGACGACCGAATCCTTCTTTTATGCGAACCGGCTTTCAGTGGAATCTACTTTGGAGTTGGAGCTTCATGCGTTTCGGAGATCAAAACCCGTCTTTCTCGATTGTGCCTTTTCGCGCCTAGGAAGGGTTTTCTGCAATTTGATTTTAGCGTCCAGCATGGCAATCAACTTTGATTTTCTTTTTTGGTCAAAAGATGATATTCACAGTAGTATTTGGAGCATTCTCAGTTCGAGCTTTTGGAGCACACTGTTGGTCTCGGGGCTTTTCTCTTCTTGCCCAACAGAGCTTACTGGCGCGGCGGCCGTAGGTCGACCACCATGAATATGATGCTTTTTATTATTCAGTAGTTGGGGAACAAAGTCATGGGTTTGATGTTTGTCCGGGTTCGGCTGTCTATGTAGGATGCGTCAGTACAGGAAATGATTATGCCTAATTCTTTCACTTTGCTACTACTAGTGTTTGGGCCGGTGTGATTGAGACAAACTTAAGGTGAACTCTCCAGGCGATGTTGCTTCGCGAATCACACAAGACCGCTAGCATCTGAATTACTCCTGAATTAACTAGCGCTTGCAGGAATGGGACTGCGGCGCTCGTCATTAGAAATTCTCCGAAAGTGGTAACAGAGGATGGGCTGAGTTCTCAGCCGAAGGACTCACGAATTATACGTTATGATACACGTGATAGCTGCATAAAAATCAGGGGGAGAAGAGTCCGGTGGGAAGACATGACGGGCTACGAAGCTGGAGTGTGCTTTGTTACGTCAAGGAGGGCTTAAAATAGGCTATGTTGAGCGTTTATGTATGCAGGCATGCAGGGTTGGTGGTTCTGCGTGGCTTGCGGAAACCGCAATACGATTCTAGCCACCATCTTCAGGCTATTCAAACAGCAGCAACAGTCTTATGAGCTGCAATACATTACCGCACCATGGAAATCTAGGCTTTCCCTAGCCCCTTCAGATGGCCACTTTGTAATGTGCCGCTAAGCCAAGCACGGCGCGTAAGACAGGTACGGCACTCTTGGTGGAGAACATAACCACACCCCAACCCAGAAAAAAGGGTCTACGACACTAACGATAAGATTCCAGCAGTAAGAAAAACTCTTCATGCAATGCAATAATGGCTGGAAGTGATAGCCACCCCGAGTATGGCGGTAATGGGATACGAAGACGACATTCATCCCAATATGACGACGGCGAAGGTCGAAGGCCATCAGTCCAGGATGGAGAATCAACCTCTCCTACAACATATAACATTGAGGATACTGCAAGGTCGGTGCCTGATTCAGACGCAATTGTAGTCTCAACTTCGTCAGCCGTAGACAATAGCGCAAAGACGTCACTCTCAAGGCCGTCAACTGATACTGCCCCACGAGTACGCTTCTCTACCGACTTCGATAGACAGTCGATCCCCCAAATTGCAAGGAGCGGTTCGACAGGGACATCACCAGACAAGGTTGCGCAGGCCAGGAAGAGCTCCTTATCCAAAAAGCGGCCCGGAACACCAGATCTGTCCGTAGACACACAAGAGAGGGCTTCGTCCGTTGGGTCAACAGCACTAACCCAAGGCATCATTCGATCTCCCTCAAATATTACCTCTCAAGCCTTACCAGAGAGTGCTTCGCGGACGTCTCCATTATCTCCCACAACTCGTAACCGAGGATATTCTTTGCGTCAAGCGTTATTTCACCGAACCATCCAGGATCAAGCGACTTCCCCCAGGTCTGTGATTGAGCTACAAGAAGCAGCAGAGTCTTCCGGTCAAACTGCAATCAATCAACATGATAGCCAGCATGATTCAAGTAGACCAACTAAAAAGTCGGGAGATGCGACTGTCACTATATCTCGCGCTGACCTCACATATCCTGAACTGCCGGAGAGAACATTTAAAACCAAAGGAGTGAAAGGAATCTCTGCTTTGCCTAACTATGAGTCTTGGGTACGATCAAAAGGCCGGCGGAAAGGAATATTATACACGCTGCGGACCGCTACAAGCAGTGCATGGAGGTTCGTTTTGCGAATCCAGGAAATTCCCCCCAGCAAGGATGGAAGACATATAGACCTCGACGCTTCCCGAAAAAAGTCTCTCATAGACGAGAGGACAAATAAGCCGTACATGGGCAACACCATTCGTTCTAGCCGTTATACTGCCTGGAACTTCCTCCCTAGGCAGCTGTTTGCTCAGTTCTCAAAACTCGCTAATTTCTACTTTCTATGTGTATCCATTTTACAGATGATACCTAATCTTAGTACTACTGGAACATATACTACTATTGTACCACTACTCTTTTTCGTCAGCATATCCATAGCTAAGGAAGGCTATGATGACTTGCGAAGATATCGGCTCGATAAGGCGGAAAACAACAGAGATGCCAAAGTTCTCCACGCATATCAGCCCACAAGCACAGCACCCTCTGATGCGGAAATAGTACCTTCGCCATCCGTTAGGCCCTTACATTGGTCGACCACGAAATGGAAAGACATTCGTGTCGGGGATGTCATCAAATTGAGTCGTAACGAGGCTGCGCCAGCTGACCTTGTACTTTTACACTCTAGTGGAGATAACGGCATCGCCTACGTAGAGACCATGGCTCTAGATGGAGAAACAAACCTCAAGAGTAAGCAAGCCACCGCTTCTCTAGCCAAAATGTGCAAGACGCCGGATTCTATTGCTCTGTGTAAGGCCCAATTCGTCGTCGAGGACCCTAATCTAGATTTATACACCTTCGAGGGCCGAGTCACTGTCGATGGAGAGACTTCTCCATTAACTAATACCGAGGTCATTAATCGCGGTAGCGTTCTCAGGAACACCCCTGATTCTATTGGCATGGTCATCTACTCTGGTGAGGAATGTCGTATCCGGATGAACGCGAATAAGAATCCCCGCATCAAAGCCCCTGCGCTCCAAGCTATTGTTAATAGAGTCGTCATCGTCATCGTCATCTTTGTCATCGCACTGGCCATCTTCAATACTGTTGCCTATCAAATCTGGTCTGATTCTACCGAGGATAACTCCTGGTATCTCACTAACGCTGGAGTTGCTTTCTTCCCAATTCTTGCTTCGTTCATCATCATGTTCAATACCATGATCCCATTATCACTCTATGTCAGTTTGGAAATTGTCAAACTTGCGCAAATGTTTTTGCTGAATGACATCGATATGTACGACGAAGTCTCAGACACACCATTTGAAGCTCGGACATCTACGATCAACGAAGAGTTGGGTCAGATCAGGTATGACGCTTTCCGATTCTCTGTTATTCATGATAGTTAACTATAGCAGCTACATATTCTCGGACAAGACTGGCACACTTACAGATAACTCCATGAAATTCCGAAAAATGAGTGTGGCAGGTACAGCATGGCTTCACGATGCAGACCTCCAGAAAGAACCAAACAAAAAGGAACACCTAATGCACAAAAGGAGAAGTAAAGGAAAGAAGCCTGTGAGAAAGAGTCGTGATCTACGTTCTATGGAAGAATCCATGGCGCTCAGGGATAATGTGGATGTGGTCAACGGTAATGATCGGGATTCGAACAAATCTTCAGATGGTGGCGGGGTTGAACGGCATGGATCGAAATGGAAGTCGACTGCAAGGCCGGCAAAATTGCAGCCGGAGCTCCTCACAACGGATATGATTCGGTACATCCAGCGTAAACCGTTCACGCTGTTCGCGAGGAAGGCACGTCTCTTTCTTCTATCGATGGCTCTATGCCACACTTGCCTTCCGGAAACTCAGCCAAACGGAAAGATCGAGTTTTTGGCTTCGTCACCTGATGAACATGCCCTTGTCCAGGCTGCACAAGAGATGGGTTTCCTCGTCATCAACCGTGATGTGGGAACCATTACCTTAAAGATTATGCCGCTCGGAGCCGACACCGAGCCAATACTAGAGATATACGAGGTCCTAGACGTGATTGAGTTTTCTAGCAAAAGAAAACGAATGTCAATTGTCGTGCGATTTCCAGACCAACGAATCTGCATCTTCTGTAAAGGAGCGGACTCTGTCGTCATGCAACGCCTCAAACTTGCAACACTAGCAAATAAAAAGGTTGTCGAAATCGAGCGACGGGCTAGCAAAAGGAAGAGCTTGGAAGCGCAGTATGCGATTGCGCGTAAGAGCGAGCAAGTTGAACGAAAGGGTAGCATTAACCGAACGAGTGGCACTCGTGCCAGCTTTACTCTTGGCAGGGCAAGTACTACGCTCAGCCGTGCTAGCGTCAGCGCCGTCGGCCGGTCCAGTATGAATGCTCAAGCACTTCAGCCCGTCAGAGACGAACTTGACCAGTGGCTGACAGAACGAGAGCGAGATGTTGATATCTCATCTGTGGAAGACAACAGCATCTATTACTCTCCGCGGCCTTCGGCTCAGCTTAGACGCCAATCCCTTGCCGTATCTGAAGCGAGGAGCTCCATGCAAATGGAAGAGATGGACGATATCGTTGATGAAGCTCTGGTGGTCGATGAAGCCTTGGTCACTGAGCGCTGTTTCCAGCATATTAACGACTTCGCTACTGAAGGACTGCGCACGCTTCTATATGGTTATCGATACCTTGACGAGCAAGAATATATGGCCTGGAAGAAAGTATACTTAGGTGCGACAACCAGTTTAGTTGATCGTCAGCATCTGATAGAGCAAGCTGGCGAGCTTATCGAGCAAAACCTCGAACTGGCTGGGGCTACGGCCATCGAAGACAAATTACAACAAGGCGTTCCAGGAGCCATTGACAAGCTCCGCAGAGCGAACATCAAGATGTGGATGTTAACTGGTGACAAGCGAGAGACGGCTATTAATATTGGACATTCGTGCCGTCTGATCAAGGACTATTCGTCTGTCACAGTACTGGACCATGAAACGGGTCAAGTCGAGCAACACATTGCTGCTGCAATCCTTGATATTAATGCTGGCAAGGTAGCTCACTCTGTCATAGTCGTGGACGGACAAACCCTCTCAATGATCAATGAAGGTAAGAGCATCCAAACCCTCTTCTTCGACCTTGCCATTCTGGCGGACTCCGTCATATGCTGCCGCGCAAGCCCTTCCCAGAAGGCCGGACTCGTTAAAGCTATTCGAAAACGAGTGAAGAAGACAATTACATTAGCTATTGGCGATGGCGCAAACGACATCGCTATGATCCAGGAAGCGCATGTAGGCATTGGAATCACGGGTAAGGAGGGTCTTCAGGCCGCACGCACGTCAGATTATTCGATTGCGCAGTTTAGGTTTCTTACGAAGCTGTTGCTTGTTCACGGACGGTGGAATTATATTCGGACGTGCAAGTACACAGTTGGGACTTTTTGGAAGGAAATGGTACGCCCTCATTGCAGCGTTGCTAATACCATCACTAACACCCTCCACAGCTCTTCTATCTTACACAAGCGCTCTATCAGCGCTGGGTCGGATATACAGGCACCAGTCTCTACGAGCCATGGAGTCTCAGCATGTTCAACACCGTAAGCCCTCCAACCCTTCCTCACTGATGCAGAAACTTGCTAACTCTTCAGCTTTTCACGTCTCTCCCTGTAATTTTCATAGGTGTGTTTGAAAAAGACCTCGCAGCATCTACCCTGCTTGCTGTACCCGAGCTATACACCAAAGGCCAGTGCAATGGCGGTTTCAACTTTAAAGTGTACCTCGGCTGGATGTTCATGGCTGCCTCGGAGGCAATGGTCGTGTACTTCTGCATGCTTGGTTTGTATGGTCAGGCAATTTTTACCAACGACAATGGATTATTTGCGATGGGCGACTTGACTTTCACAGCTTGTGTGATCCTAATAAGTAGCAAGATGCAGTAAGACAGCTCCCTCACCCCACTCTCCTAAATCCTGTCCAGCAATAAAGATAAGACTATCGAAGCTAAATCTTAGCCAGGCTCATCGAAATGCATAACAAGTCTGTCGTCGTAGCGATCTCTCTCATCTGCAGCATTGGCGGCTGGTTTCTCTGGAACATTATCCTCTCCGCAACCTATAACCCAGCTAGCCCAATTTATCATGTGCGCGATGCCCTCTTCGCCACATTCGGCCGCAACGCCCTGTGGTGGCTCACTCTTATTCTCATCATCTCCTCTACGGTAGTACTAGAGCTAGGCATTGGGAGTTTGAGAGCGGCCTTCTCCACCACCGACGTGGATATTTTCCAAGAGTTGGAGAAGGATCCGGCGATTAAAAGGAGATTTGAGGAGGCAAGTGCAGTGGAGTTACAGGCGGGATGGAATCGCAGGGTTGAAGGGTCATCTGCTGAGATTGAGAGAGACGCAGAGGAGCAGAAACGCGAGGGCGAGGTCCGCGATTTATTAAGGAATCGGCCCGATACATTGGAAGAAGGCAGGAGTGAACCGGTGAGAAGGAGTACAGATACCCATGAATTATTAAGTAGGAAGTTTGGGAAGGTGAGGGCGGAGTGAAGGAATATGTATCTTACCTGGTAAATGTACACATGTGCCGTAACTCATTGAATAGGCTAGGTTTTTGTTGACCGAACGATCAGGAATGAGAACTCTGTCTTATTAAAGCGAGACTTCGGAGCCTCTATATATACAAGAGGTAGGTGGGCGACAGGCACCCCTAATCCAGACTTGATATAAGAAAGTTATTATTATGATGCATTATAAGGTTTTGTGTAAGGGATGGCCACTCAAAGATTTGAGCGGTCACAGAGCATATTAATGCCTTTCTGAAGGAATCTTTAAAGCATTGTTGACGAAGAATAACATTAGATCTCCTGGGGAACCCCTCTATATGAGGCAGAGAAGAAAGCCACCTAGTTTGCTCCTCCAAATAACTGATGCAGCGCGTGAAAATAAGATGTGTATATATTAACGATCACAATCATGTGGAACATCCAAAGCCTAGGACAATGAAAGCGAAGAGATGGAACATTAGGTTACGCCGTCGTCATTGCTGCCGTTTTCGCCCTTGGGGAGCGATACATCAGTTCCAGCAGCCGAACGCTACGGCGTTTCAAACTTGACTTGCCAAAATTCCCGCCTGGTCAAGATGTGAGACCCAATTTCAGACGCGATCTAATCAGGATGGACCAAACGGCTAGGAATTTCCGTCGGATGAAATCTAGAAACCACCAGTATTATAGGACGACATAGAGGCCGGAAGGAGTGCTTATTTCCGACTATTAAACTACTTTTAAACGCCGAATCATGTTTGGGAAATTTCTAGAAAACAAAGTAAACACTCTTAGGTATCGACCTAGTTGACTAAACTACTTTGCTCGGTCTTCTAAAATCATACTAGCCGTTTTTTCTGCAATCGCGTAGATTGTGGCTTGGGGTGGCTACAAATATGAAGTGGGATGATACTTGCATCAACGACTCTCAGTCCTTTCACTCCATAAACCATCAGTCTCTCATCAACAACTCCGGCTTCTCCCTGCTGAACCACCCATGCTACAAGTACCAACAGGGTGCCAGTCTGTAGTTTCGGATAAACCCGACGAAATCTCCCTCCTTAGCGTGAGACTCTGCTGTGGGTGAAAAGACCCTAGTTTTGATAATGTTAGAAAGAAGTGCAGTGGAGCAAATCCTGTTGGCAAACTTTTGAGCAGCGGCCATGATTGTAAAATCCACATCCCCTCCTTGCCCAGCATAATATTGAGGATCAATAATAGGCATGTCCCCGATTCTCGATGGACCTAAAGATGACCTGGGTGGAATGTGGATAGAACCTTTCGTAAAGGGAAGCTAAAGCATTGTAAGCATTGTTCCATACTTTTTCCCAGGCACAGACTTGAAGTAAGGACTCCAGTTGCCAACATCAAAAAGATATTCAATCTGGCCACGCTCCTTATCCGGAGAGAATTGCTTGACTAACACAAGGTCCCGCTTACTGCCGCTCGTAGTAGACAGTTTCGATAATACATCTGTAATGTCTTACAATGGCATAATGTGGGACACTGGAACATAGCTCAGCGAGCACGGAAGCATAGCACGGATGCCTGACTGGGATGAAGAATAGGTGAGGTCCGCTAATTCGGCAAGCTTGGGGTCGGGATGTAGACCGTCTGGACCGATAATGGTAGGGCCGATTTCGTATATCATAGCAATCACTATCTCTGTCAATAGAGCAATGATTCTCTTAAAAACACCCTCAAATGCTTGAAGGGAGCTTACTCATATGCTCTTAAAGGTTTTCGCCTACATTTGGGCTATTGACCTTAAGTGGAATTCCGACAGCTTCGATAACGGAAGGATTACCAACTCCAGAGAGCTCAGGAAGTCGCGGGGATTGTACGCTTCCAGCGGAGAGAATCACTTCATGTGAGGCTCTTACTGTAACCTTCTCCGCTGCTTGTGAACACAGTCCCTTTTGCAATCCACTCGTTTTGCATCGTATCCTTTTCCAGAACCACTTTATTCACAACCGCCTCTGTTAAAACCACGAGATTCTTTCTTGAAGAGTTAGGAAGGTGGTATGCTGTTGCTGAGTAGCATCTCGTCCTCAGTTTTGGGTCAACAGAGGTTAGAGTGGTCCATACACCAAGATTTAATCCCGAAAAGTGACTAGAGTTCGTCTCAACGCCAAGGTTATTCAACGTAGTGTGCCAGTACTGGTGTGGCACTGAATACTCTTTCGAATATACACTCGTGATAGGGCCACTTTTACCATGAAAATCAGCAGTGAAATGGGATTGATGTTGGGCCTGATGTACGGGAGATGGTTCTTGGAAGGACTCGGTCTTCTTAAAAAAAGGCCTGCTCGAAGTATGAGTACTGCTTAACGAGAACCAGGAAAGTCTGCAGGTAATTCAAGAGCACTGACAAGAGGCTGTCCCATCTCCAGCCTGGGCTTCCCAGCTCTCCCCATGCATCGTAATCTTCTCGATTCCCTCGGTTCCAAGTCATGAAGTTCAAAGCACCGGGTCCGCCCAAGACTTTCCCGCGCGGCCAGGACAATTTTCTACCGTTAAGACCGGCTTGGGGGATTGTGTTAAACTGCCAATCGTATTTCATACCCAGGCTTTCTCCGAATCGGCCACGTTGATCAATGGATCGTCGAACGATGCAGGCCCTGCCTCCAAGACCCCGACTGTGGTATTGGGAACAACGAGACCGGCTGTGCCGCCACCGACGATAAGATAATTGAATTTTCGCTTGTAGAAGTCGGACGCGGTGATGGATGTGGTCATATTGTGATTGTATTAAGCTAATAATTCCTTAAATATTTTTGATTGGTAGCTAAAAGCCTTTTTATCAGAAGTTGCCTGACAGGAAACGGCCCAGAAGCCACAGCAAGTAGTAAGTGTCTCAGGCACGCGGATAATTATGCAGGAACTCGCCGGTCTCCAGTTGGCTGACGCTGGGCTGTCGGTTTGGAAAGCGCAGATCCGGGAAAGCGCCGCTCTCCCCACTGAACCCTGGAACAGTGGCACCAGTGGCACCAGTGGCACCAGTGGAAGATTATGCAGCCTCCGCTGGTAGTTAATGATAGGGAAAGAACTAGTAAAAGCCATAGTAATGCTCTCTCCAACCTCACCCCCCCTCCCCCCCAAACGCCGTGTTTGATCCCCAAACGATCGGCTGCAGGAGTTTCTTTCGCTTCTTGGACCAAGCCTCATCTGGCTCACAGATCCGGCGTTCGGAAGGCTCCACCCTGGCAACCCTACGACGGCCAATATCAAATATCTCCTTCTACGAGTCAATTTACTTCCCGCCCCAAAGCCCAGCCCGCACCCGTTCTTAACCACCTCCGAGTCTCAGCTCTTTGCTTATATGCCGCGGATCCTTCGCAGCCACCACGGGAGCGATATCTCGGCAGCACTTTGCTAAAACGGTAAAATGCTTTTTTCTCCGAGAACGTCTGATAGAGAAATACAGGCATTGCCATCAATGTATCATGCCTTTGATAGTCGGCGGACTCCTGATATGCAAGCTTAATTATGGGACTATATCCGATATATTTTCGTTTAGCCCTCAGCTCTACCGGCTTTCAGGCTGACTGAAAGTCGTGCGTTGTTTCGTACCATTCCTCTTGGGTTTTCTATTACTCGATATTTGTTTCGTCTTTGCCATGGCTGATTTTGCCCGCTCGTTGGCTGTGGAATCATGGACCTTGTACGCCATTGGCATCTGCTTGATTGCGTTACGAATGTTCGACATCCCGAAAGCCTATAACTAACTAGCCATGCTAACATGGACAAGCCTTTCCCGCCGAATTGTTCTAGGATCCTTCAGAAAACTCCAGCTCGATGATTATCTTATGTTGTTCATAATTGTAAGACTATACCAAGTTCATTATTTCCCTAGATCCTCGACTGCCCACCGATTGCTCTCTTTGACTTGCTTGTGTGAATAAGATCCAACAAAAGCTTCACCGATTTTCGTTGAGCCCTCTAATACGGGTGCTTTATTAATGTCTTTTTTCTTACTGTATCAGTTTTACTGCATTCACTTAGAGGACAATATTTGTCAACCTGGGTGCCCGTTCCAAAGCTTACTTTGCCTGCAGTTTACTTTCACTGGAGATGTCGTTTCTGTCAACCAAGTCGCTGTCAATGGTAGCAATTACCTACCTCCCGGTGAAGCCGAAAAACTATCTACTGAAGAAGTGAAGGCTGCAGTCTGGGGCAGCAAAATGACGGTTGCCCTGGAAGAATTCCAGCTAACAACAACCTGGTTGGTCAAGGCTTGCTTACTTCTCATGTATAGCCGGTTGACGTAAGATAATTCAACTTATCCCTAGTAAATTTGTGATGCTAACGCACATGGGACACGAAGTGTGGGTCTGAAAGAGCATCGCGTCGTCAAAATCGTCGCTGCATACTGTGCATTTGGTTATCTACTAGTTCAGGTTCTTTACTTGGCAGTATGGTGTCACCCAATAGAAGAATACTGGCGGGTTCCGTTTAACCCGAACAAGCGTATGTTACTTCAAAAGGCCCCGAGATGTCCTAGTTATATAACTGACTTTTACCTTCAGCCCAATGCGTTTCCTATATAAATCACATGATCACAGCGACAGTCTTCAACGTATCCTCCGACCTGATGATGCTTTGCATTCCAATTCCTCTCGTCATCAGAACTACACTACCACTGAGGCGTAAACTCATTCTCTGTGGCGTCTTCAGTCTCGGGATTTTTGTCGTACGTACTCAGTAGCATTCTGTCACTTTCTTGCAGCATTTCCTCCTCTAGCCCATCGATTCCAAGTCTACGGGGTTTTTGTTCTCTAAAACTCTGCAAGCTAATTGGGTGTTCACTCTAGATTCTTACAGCAGTCCTGAACCGCTACTACAACTTTACCGTGCCATATTCTCCTATATTCCTGGACTGGTATATTGGTGAAGCCGCCACGGCTGTCTACGTCGCCAATGTGCCCCTCCTCTGGCCCCTTCTCAAATCCATCTTCAACCTCGATACATGGTCACGCGCTCAGTCTACCTTCCCTTCTCACTCTCACTCTAATGAGCACTCACATCACTCCCGGTTCTATCGCACCAAGATACGACCGGAGCGTCTGGAAGGTTCATCGGATCGTATTGTAGGTCACGAAGGAACACCAGGGGGCCCGAGCGGGTGGGATGAAGAGCATGAAATGAGGACTGGGAGCGAGGAGCGGATCATAAGCGCTGGGTGCATAGAGGTGCAGACTCTCAAAGCCACAGACGGGTCATTGGAGTTGATGCCATATGGCAGCAGCGGGTACCGAACGCGCGTGGGGACTAGGCTAAACGAAGATGTGGAGAAGGGGGAAATTGTCAGGACTGTTGAGATTGAACAATATAGTTCGTGATTGGTTATTTGTCATGGGGGTTCTTTCGGTTCGGTCCGGTCCGGTTGGGTTAGGATGGCGTCGGCGGACTCCGTTATTTGAGTTTTTGCTTTTTGTAAATTTTATGATTCACAACGAAAGTCTCAGGGGGTTGGAGGGAGTATGTTGATTGGATTTGGGCCTTTGGACGGATGAAGTTTTATCTTGGGCATCTAGGGTTTCGTCTGCTATGCGGTTCTTGGAATAGAGCTGTTCTTGGTATTGTAGAATCTTGTTGATAACATTTTTACTTGCTAGTCTAAAATTCATGTTAGTGAAGTTATCAAAGAAGCGAAATAGAAATATTGGGAGGGCTGTTCTGATGTAGGATAGCATTATGCGTGTAGGATATAGATACATGTGAGGTCACAGTCAGCTGTTTGTTGTTCCATGCTGACGAGAATATGCTGCGAGTTAACGGATACCACCCATCCTTTTGAACGCCTCGACCAAAACTCGCTGAATATAAACCAAGAAATTAAAGAGATACACTAAATGTCTCAGAAAAGCAAGGTGGTTCACTCAAATACCATCCAAAATAATATTTACGCGTACGCAGCCCATCCTAAATATCGTTAGCACCGGATCAATTGTGATACGAGCAAACAGGACTTACCAGAATATAATACTGCTAAATTACGCTCATCCGTCGCCTGCTGAATCAATTCGTTCACTGTGGCAGTCGTACTTAGTGTCTTAGCTAGCTTTTTCTCCACCACGCTCAGTGCCCTGCCCGCTTCACCAGCCTCGTCTTCCTTTTTCTTGCTACTCTGATCCACAATCTCGTCCAATGCAGGCCCAGCTCCGGCTCCCCTAATGCCATCCTGCCCCGTTCCTTGCCCTTCTTGCATACGCTTGGCCTTCAACGGGGACAGAGACCAGTTTACAAGAGGGTCGTATCGAAGCACATTGAGGAGTGTCATAATGCTTTCGCGCTCCTCGCGTAGTGTATCCATGGTAAATTCGCAACAGCGACGGAATACGCCTTCGGTACGAGTGTATCCCATAGCATCTACCAAATCCCTGGTCAGCCGGAATGGCACAACCTCCGGAACGGGCAGGACACGCCCTGCCTCGAACGCAACGCCAAGATCGATGTGCACGACCTCTCCACTCTTTTCGTCGAGAAGAATGTTATGACAGTGGCGATCACCCAAGCCTAAGACGTGACCCAAGATAGAGATGGCGGCTGTAGTGCGTGTATATGCAAGCCGTTTCTCAAACCACTCGTTAGGGTCCTCAAATCTCTCGAGGAAAAAATATCGCATCACAGGGGTGAAGTGCTCAGCGACCTGTTTCCATTTCTTTATCCTAACCTCATTCGACTCCGTGCTCACTTGTGAAATCTCCCTGCGGCAAAGCTCCGACTTCCAGTCCTTTGGATAGTATCTCTCGTGCGCAGGCATTAGGTATGAGTGCAAAGGAATTGTATTCGGGACAAATTCCATCAAGCCCGAACGCGCAGATAATGGTAGCACTTTGTAGGTGCGAATGTGCAAATCGCGGAGACGGGTTGCGGTGTGGTTTTTGAGGAGGCGTGAGACTTGTTCAAAGACTTGCTCCATAATGGCGTCTTGGCGGAGGTCGTCGTTGCCGGACTTGAACTGGGAGGAGTGTTAGAATGAGAAGTGCAAGGATTGACAGAATTCCTACGAGTTGCTTATATGGGAGGCCGTCAGATGCCAGAGCCGTAATGATCTTTGGAGCGCTCAACCCATTAGCAATGGTCATCCTTGGCCTGAAACCCGTGATCTTAGGGACGTCGCTGTAATCGCAATCGGCCCGTATATCGATAGTCATAGTAGCAGGTGGTACTTTTAGTCCAGGAACCTTCTGCATGAGCTTCTTCGAAACAGGGTTTTTCTCTAGTAATTGTTCCCTGCCAGTTTTATAATCTTCGCCTTTGGTAAGTGCTAATTCATGGTAGCAGGTGTTCGATTCATGTATCGCATGCCAGTACGGCCGTGCTCGCTGATCGTTTTTCAGCATCTGCGCTATTTGCTTCGCTGCAGTATTTCTAGACTTCGCAGCGTCGTCTTTGACCGCGAGTGGCATTGCGCCAGCGTAAATTTGATGCATGCCATGGTAAGGATGGTCTACGCAGATCCGGAAGACTAACTCAAACAAAAGAGATTGGAAATCGCTTTTCTCAGCTTGCAATCTGGATGAAAGCTGATTCATCAATATTGCAAACTTTCCACTAGGCACTTTGGAAAGGTACAGCCGCACCGCATTGTTCGCAAGGGGTGTTTCTGAAAACTCGAGCCAGAGCGAGAAGACTCGAAGTACGTCACTGTTGTAATCATTGCTTGCCTGCAACGAGAGCAAATAGTTCTCGAGACTTTGACGCAAGAATTCTTCTCTACTACGGCGCAACCTCTGGAACTCTTCGGCATCAAGTTCATACCATTTCTTTGACCTTTTGGAAGCGTTCCTGTAGCCTTCTCGCTCCCGGCTCGATTTGGCCGCTTTGGAGAGTCTCTCGTATTCGTGAGCTTCTTGAGCTTTACGTTCCATGAGTGATTTCATTCTGGCCATATCTTCTATGGCATCGGGGTTCTGGAGTTGCTTGTCACAGAAGGAAGCGAATTCATGAAAGACCTGTCCAGCTTCTCGACCTTGGGTCTGATCTTTCAGTTCTCTAATAGAGGGAATGAGGTAGTCTTTGATAATTTCTTCAGGCTTTTCCAAGCGTGCTTCGGCCATATGATGACCCTGACTTGTAAGCGTTATCTAAAGTAGTAGGACAAATGCACTCACCAATTTGGCCAGTAAGACCGATATGCCAATGCTGCTGGATTGTCCACTGAGGTCTACCTTTTCCATTAGCTCTTGGCGCATTCGTATCGATGTTGATGCCTCTCCTTGCTCCCAGAGTGCACTAGCGACCTCGTATTGAGCAGCAGCGTCAATATTAAGTCCAACTGCCTTGCATTTCTCAACAATCTCGGAGAGATAAGTCGCGCTTGCTAGGGACTCTTGCAATGCACCATGTTTTCTAAAGATCACCGAAGATGAGAGTAGAGCGCCAACCTCCATATGTCGAATGTCCTTAGTTTTCGTACGCAAGCAGTTTTGTAGCTGAGAATTAGAGCTTAAGATGCTAAATAATGTCTCTCGACAAGACAACAGTAATTGAACGTCTTCGAATCTGTTTTACGTTAAAATTATTCCTCCAAGTATGATTAAGAAACTTACTGGCCCCCTTGCATCCACTGTTGTCGGGACTGCATCTGCGCCCATGCTTCATGTAGCTGATCTGGATCCGACGAAGAGATGATTTCATCCAATTCAGTCAATACCGCTAAGGCGCGTAGTGAAGCTTTCATTGGCTGTGAATATTTTCCCCGTCCTACAAAGCTCCTCATTGTCGCCAGGAATTCTCTATCTAGGTGTTTCCGTGCGCTCAAAGTACTAGGAGAGTAGTGTAGACCTTGAAAGGCTCTGAAGATTGTGCTGGCTTCAGCATTGTTTGACTCGGGGGCTTTGATATCCCACTGCTCAAGCTTTCGCGCTGTGTAGAGAGCGCTGCTCACTATTTCGTTTCCGGCTTCGCGGAAATGATCATTTGATAGCAGCAAATGTGTGACGCTGTTCAGATTGAGCGTTATAAGAGACTTCACTATCCCTCGTGAATCGGCTGGAGAAATTGATTTTGATTGTCGCATTTGACTGTCCATGAGAGCACCTCGAAACAAAAGGCTCTTGGCCCCGTTGGATTCGTAGTCTAGCCTATCCAGAACTGAAGATAAACTGGGTTCTCGTTCGACGCCGTAAAAAGAGTCTGGTTCATCTAAATTCCTGTAAATCTCGAATTGGAGGCTGGTAGGTAGTTTTGGCTTGGTCACAGCCGATGAACGTCTCGGGCTACGTAGTGCTGGCATAGCCGAGTATGTCTCAGCAAATAACAAGGCGATTTGATACATGTTACACTTCGCAGCTGCTTCTGATGCCTTCAGGTAGTTAAGATCAAGCCAACGATCACGATCTACCCGAGTGACTTCCTTTGGAATAGGTTGGGTGCGAAGATAGAGAATTGCACGCATGAGGATTCGAATATATGGCGTAGACATTGAGCCACATTCCTCGAACCATGAGTGGTAGGCTTCGGACATTGCCTCGCGGACAGGACGGGGACCATCAAATTCTTGGTTTAACACTAGATGAAAAATATATGGGAACAACCTTTCTGCAAATCCATCGATACGCAATAGTATTCGAGTAAGGGAGCCGAGGATAGCATCTTGTGATCCAATATGAGCTAGAGAGATAGTGAGGTCCCTTATCCAAGTGGATAAGTGTTTTCGTCTTTCTGGCATCGCTGTGCCCCTTATAGTCTCTTTAGGCTCGGCTTTGAGGCCTCCTGAATCGTCCGGTATTGGTAAAGCTAACGCAGGAACGACATAGTCAGGAAGCATTTGCTCTACTTCTGCCAGCTCGTCGTCGGTAGGGCCCTTAGATAACATGAGCCGTGAAAGAATGAGGCGAATGGCTTCTTCGGCAAGCCCCACTTCATCGCGGTTGTCACTAAGGAGTAGATCTGAGAGACTTTGAACGATAGCCGTTTTTGAACCACGCACACCAGAGCCTCTCAGTGTGTAAGCACTGTGGGTCTTTCGACTCAGTTTCCGAAGCATATGCTGTAGCTCCCCACGAGCGCTGAAAGTACGTCCGAGAACTCTTGCAGCCCAAAGCAGATAGCCATCGCTAATACCGTTTCTCCCGCAGGATTGCCAAACTTGAGGTGCGAAGAGGATTGCCTGCTCATCTGAACCAAGTATGTCGTCGTGAGTCGAGGCCGGAGGTTGGAATTGCTGACATAACAAATTAAATGCCACTTCTCGGGAAGGTGCACTAAGTAACTTCCTTCCACTTCTGTCGTCGTCTAATAACTCTAAGAGAAGCTTGCTTTCTGCCGTACCCCTAACAGCATTCCCTTCAGTGCGTATTTCGGAAGCTGCTGCTACGATAGACTTGAATGCTTTCATGTGAGGGCTGCTGAGGGCTTTGCCGGAAATTGAGCCAGAATAGGTCTCTAGGTAAGTGATGAACCATGAATGGAATGACTGAGCCTTGTTCATTGTTGCCAAGTGTTGGCTCTCCTGGGTCGTGCTCTCTTGTGAAGTGCCAAGAAACACCCTGAGAGATATGAGCATAGATAGGCTAATGCCGGTGGTGAAAGAGAGATGTGATGAGAGAGATGCCTTTCCATGTTCGAAGAGATATTGCATAATTCCAAGTGCATCTTCTGCACATTGGCTGTCCGTAAGAAACGGTCGCAACGATTGAAGAGTCATTTGTAATGGATAGTCTGAGAAAGCAATATTTCCAGCTAAACTGACTAGGATTCTAATCTTTCGGATAATGGAACAAGCATGAAGGGAGCCTAATGCGGGGTGAATGCGATCGAGCAACATCCGCATCACGAAGACGAATATATCAGCAGTCCAGAATTTCACTGGATCGTAACCGATTCGACGGCACAGTCTTTCTATCTGATCTAGTAGATATTTGGCGGTAAAAGAGGGTTCGATGCCCTGAGGAAGAGTGTTGCCTGAATAGCTTATGGCTTTGATTTCTTCCAGTGCCTTGGTGGTCTGTTCAAACGCAGGGCGCTTGGAAGCCGCTTTATCAAAACGTTCTTCGTCAACCATAGTTTGAAGAATGAACCCGACGATGCGTGGAAAATGCGAATGCATGAGCTGGACGTATTGATCACTACCAAGGTAGCTTCGAAGTCGTGCTTCATTGCTTGAAACAGACTTGTTACGTCCACTGCCTTTGCAGGTGTCCCATGAAATGCTATACGCAGCGGCTTTTGCAAAGTTCTTCTTCAAAGCTTCCTTGATTGGCACTTTCAATCGATCCGCGATGAAATCTAGCTCGTCAACATCTCCTAGCATGATGGCCTGCCCAACTGCCTCAGCTTCCACATTCTTGAGCAGTTCCACTAGAGACGAATAATTGAAGGCCGAAAAAGGTATGTCAGTGACCTTCTTGGCACTGTTCAACCAAGTAAAGACTATTTGAGAGGCGAAAATTCTAAAAAGTGCTTGAGGACTTTCCAGATTCATCGCCTTTGAGATATTGGACACGCAGCGTGTTGCGTGGCCCACAGCGTGCGCGACTAAACCTGCAGTTTCGAACACATGGTAGATGCAACGTCGCAGAAGGGTATGCCATGTGGACGCCAGACGTGAAAGGACAAGTAATCGAATTGCGATGCCTTCTATCCAATCAGATTTGTTTGGAAGGCTAGTATGGACATCCTCGAAAATCATGTCATGCCTTGACAATATGAAATCATTGAACATATCTGGTAGATGTTCTGTGATGTGGTATTTAACAGCGATGTCACTATTAGCAAGCAGACCGAAGAGGCTGGTTCGGACGGATGGTAGCGAAATTCCTCCAGCATAATCGGGGCGGACCTTCAACAGGCAGTGAAACAGGTTGGTGATACCTATCTGCAAGTTGATTGAATTTTGTTGCACTGTTTCAACAAACCACTCATACATGTCTGCTGTGGTGTTGTATAGTTTTCTTGCCTCCGGATCCGTTGTGTCCGGGTCTGTCCATAATGGCGCAGAGCCAATCATGACTTCGATGATCATACCATTTGCTACTTCGGATGATTTACACTCTCGGGTTTGAAGAAAATCCCGGATCATACGATCGAGAAGGGCCTGACAGGATTCTTTGGTAAGTCGCACTCGACCCAGGATCAATGTGCTGACGAATTGTCGGCAATGAAGCAAGTCAGATGTCGAAATTGAAGTCAAATAATCAACGAAAGCTGGGGGAATAATGCTACCATCTTGTTCTTCGGGTTGAAATTCCGATGTGCAGGAAATGAGATGCATGTAAACGGAACATGATGCTCGTAAAGATGCCACATTGGTTCGTGCAATCAGATCATGTCTAGGTACGTCGATATCCGGGTTGAAGGCTCCATTTGCCATCTGTGAGTTTGCTCCGTTGTCAATCTCCATGAAATCGTCATCTACGGCGTGGAAAGAATCCTTTGACAGCCTTCTATCTTCTAAGGCTTTGGATAACTCTGTAGACAGACGTAAGACTCCTGATTCTTTGAAACTTTGCTGATTGAGAGAATACAGCTGGTGAATATTCATCAGATTGCGAGCGCAGATTTCGAGGACTGCATCCACTTTATATTGCTCGCAATCACGTCGAGACAGGAAACCAGTAAAATTCATGATGATACTGTCCAATACTATTTCCAGCTTATTAAGACGGCGGGAGTTCGTGGCATCTCCAATAGATGCAAGCGCGGAAGAGATGATACATAAGTTGGCAACGATTCGTATCATGTCAGGAGTAATGTTCTGAGGGTATTCCGTGGTCCATTCTTTCCACCTTTGCCTAGTTTTCTCCAGTTCGGATATACAAAAGTCAATGACCTTGGCCTCTGAGCTTATACACCGTCGTCCAGTGCGAGATGAGTCAGAATCAGTAGCTATGTATTCTCCTTCAGGCTCGGCTTGGAATTGCACAGCATCATCTGAAAGGAGCAGATATTGGGAGATTTCCCGATAATAGCGTGTATGTAGCCAAGCTTGGGCGACAGAGCCAAGTACCATGAAAGGCGATCCTTCTAATATTAGTGGAGGCCGGTCAAGACAGGCATAAATCAATCGCAAGACGTCCTGGGCATCGCAATGCTGAGAATTCTGAGAAGTATATGATCTTTCCGGGAAAAGACCTGCATAAGTAATGAGCAAGAACTACTGGTTGATTCGGAGTTAAAGGACTCACTCGGGCTCCACTTGCTAAAAAACCAATGCAAGACCCGATCAGATGTTTGGCCGAAAAAGCTGGGATTCTCTGCATTTCTCAAGCGAATAAGTGTAGTCCATAGAGATGAGGAGGAATCAGCAAGTAGAGCTGGTCCATTAAGCTCTATTGATGATAGCATGCCTTCGGCTGTTTCTGATATGGACTCGTACGGGATTAATTTTAGTTTCAGGATCACATCCATCAAATGACAAGCAGCCCTGCAGGAAGAAGCCGACGTAACGGCGCGGGATGCGCTTTGCCATGCTACTGACCAATAAGCCCCGAGCTCTGGAGTGTTTGATAATCTCTGAAAGGCAGTGCTACCACAATTTCACGTTAGCTAAGCATTGGTATTCTGGTATGAGCCATTACGTACGCCGCAAGACCTATCATTGCCCATGCTGAAACAGTCGTGTTCTCGTCCGAAATACAAGCTGTCAGTTTCTCGAGGACGAGCTGAATATCTTCTTCGTCCATGGGAGTTTCTTGTACCATGAAAGCAACAATTTGGAGTGCTGCTGTTTTGAAGGATAGTGGAGAATCTAAGAAGACTTGACGCAGGTATTCGTGAAGATGTTGACAGATGCGTGGCCTCTTGCTTGGCATTTCATCACCATTTTCCCTGTCATGCCAGTTCATTCGCTTTCTGGCATCAAGTATGGAAGAGAAATGGGACACCAGAGACACAGTCATCCAAAAGCTTTCAGAGTGAACATTTCCAGTACGAAATGAGAATGCAGACGTATTGAGAGGCTGAGACGTATGGCTGGACCTACTCGTGTATCGAAAGCAGAGATCGTCATCTTGAAGTTGTTTCTCCTGTCTTTTAGAGTATGCCGCGTGCATTGACTCAACTAAAAACTCGAGATCAATCTGTGTACTTTCTTCGTTCGAGGATTTGAGCAAGCTAGAAAGATGCTCCTTGGTATGTATCAGAGTTACTAACATCTCGCTCCTGAGAACCGCATCTGACCATAATGATTTTATTATTGGTAGTAGATCTCGAATTGCTTGCTTTGTGAGTTGAGTCGAATCCAAAGCAGTTCTCATAAGCACAGAATTTATTGCGGCAAAAACAGTCGAATGCAACGTCTTCACACTGTTTTTGTGCAAGAGTTCTATCAACATTGAAAGAATTTGCTCCGACTTATCCAGTAAAGGGGCATTGGAAGCGCTCGCTAGGAGGTGCAGACAGAAGACCAATTCCTCTACTGCGTATTTACTAGTATCTGGGAGCGGTCGGTCTCTGCTGGATGGCTCCCGCGTACCTGACTGTGACGTTTTATCCGTTGATATATTCGTTGCGCGCCCAGAAGAATATCCGTTACTCTGAAGGTTGCTTCCTGTATCGGGATCAGATATGACGAACGGAAGAGCTTTAAGACAGAAATCTACAGCATTGTCCCAATCCTGTTTTGAAAGTTGCTCAACATGAGGCTGGTATGCGAGAATGGCCCTCATGGCCTTAAGATAGTCCAGAAGCAAAGGCTCAACGAGTCCTTGTCCTTTTATTCGCAAAGTCTGGGCGATGTGGTCTAAGACGGCATCTACAGTTTTCTTTTTGAGCATGCGGACCCTAGCTTCAATGGTAAGGCGGAGGGCATTCGCACACAACGATAGACGAGAGGGGGCCGTCGGGGCTCTTGAGGTTCTCGAAGATGGTTTGCCGTGAAGATAGAGCGACCGGTCATAGATCGCACATTGGAAAAGCGTTTCGCATAAGGCATGATAAGCATCGTCTTTTATACTATTCAATTTGTTGCTGTTGCGATTATGTTTCAGGATGTGGATTAAGTCGTTCAGCCCGCTGGTCCGATCTTTGACACTTGAGGAAGCGATCTGGACTAGAAGACATCATTATTTTCAATTATTTATACTTCTATATGGGGTCTTACCTAGCGCATCTTGAAGGCTCATCTCTCCCATTCTGTGCGCCGAAGTTCCTCTCTAACTGAGGCACGAGTTGCAAGAGAACGTTCATATCTGAGCTGGAGCAACTGCGGCGGCGGGATATAGCAGCATTTAGAGACTGTACATAGCTCTCCGATCGTAGCTCATAGAATGACAAGTTTGAGGAGTCCCAAAATAGGGGTTCTAGGAATCGGCCTTCCTCTGATGTAGCTCTGGGTTAAGCATGAAAGTCAACGCGAGAAAAGAGCCGAGGTTTTGCCGTCGCATCCGCGTCCCGTTGATATTGATTCTTTGCCTAAACAACATCACACCGCCAGGCGCATAATGCTTAGGTTTGTTCCATTTCTCTGTTATGGCTGAAGAAGATAGCCTTGAGGGCCTGCAAGGCCTGCACCGTGATCTCTTAGCCCTTACAGAGTCTCGACTGCCGACCCTGGAGAGGCTCTGGGCCGAATTGGAAGCCAGGATAGATGAGTTCAAGACTCTGCTCGACAGACCACGGAAGAACGATAAAAGCCGGCAAATACTATCCTCTGGTGTGTTTCATGTAATGCTATTAAAGAATGATTATAAGCTAACCGGAGATTTACTACTAGGAACGATAACTATTGACGGTGATGACTATGCCATCAACGATGACTTCAAGCAACAGACGATACAAATTGCGGATACTCTTGACATCGACGAGCTGCAGTCTGCATCGCTCCTTTATGCTGCTCAGAGAGACTCTCGAGAACTCGACCGACCTCCGCTCATGACATCCATAATTCGTTTTCACAAACGAAGGCAATTTCTGCTGGAATGCTTACGGCTAGGAATAAAACTGTCCCTTGACTCTGAGGAATTGGATGATGAAATTCGAGGGCGCTTCAAGGTGTTCGTTTGTCTGGTATTGGATACCCCAGAAATTACAATCAGCGAAAATGCGTATAGATATTGGCAAAAATGTCTTTCAAGCATGGCAGACATTGAAAAATGGTTACACCAGCTTTCAGAACGCATGCAAAGCACATACGTTTTGGGACAGGTCCCATCACTAGAATTTGTTGAAACAACCAATCTTCAGCAATCAAGCCTAATAAGGCAACATGAGTCTCTTTCCACAATTTGTTCATATCTGGTCAAACGAGAATATGCGAACGTGGGAAATTTCAGGTCTCTCTTATCTGGAATAAAATTCTTGGACAAGCACGACATTATCCTCGTCCACTATGTTCCTATTCTCACGAGTTTGATATCCTTTCTTGGATCTGCGGAGTCACAATGTAGCCTCAGGGAGGCCAGGTCTCTACATCAGACTATAGCAGCAGGAAGGGACGGTGATCCTTGGGCTTTGAGGAATTTACATGCTGCTACTGTAGTCTTGTGGTTGGCTGAATATAGCGGGAGATACATCGACAATCCCGAAGGCTCACCACTCCAAGGAGTAGATCTGACAGCGGAAGCAGAGGCACGATCTGCGTTGTTTATGGAGGCTCTTAAAGACGGCGCCTTCCATTTTCTGCTTTCAGTCAGTCAAGACATCAGGCCGAATAAATGGTACGATCCTGCGAAAGCTGGTCTGGTTTCCTTTCTGCTTCACGAAGCGCCAGTGTTGCCACTAGACTCAGCCCAACCCTCAGACTTCTTTCAATCGCTCCTCATGGAACAACTTCAGTCGTTCATAGACGCTTTCATCACCAATATGCCTGATACTTTGCGCAAATTAAAGGTTGAGGAGGACGAGCAGAGGAAGCTCCTCCACTCCCGATTTCAGCGTGGACCCGTGGAGTATGAGCTCCATTTAGAAAGATTTCTCGTTATTATAGCTTATGCGTTCGATGGATACCCTGACGCTGCACAAGCATTCTGGGCGGACATTGACGGGAATCTTTTTGGCTTTCTGCAGTGGGCTGCGAAACGCCAACCTACGCCCCGCGTGGCTGCGTTTTGCGAGATGCTTAGATCATTATCATGCGGGGACGAGTGTGCTGACTCTGCGCACAAATTTCTTTTGGAAGAAGGAGCGTCTTCATCTGGAAAGATTCGGAGAACGAGTTCTTTGAGTTACACCCATATTTTCAATGAGCTCTCCGTGTTTGCAAAGAGTATCCAAGACCAAAAAAAAACCCCCCAGGGTGCCCTCTATCCAGCACCTCAAAATCCTGCAGATCAGATAGTGGAGCCAGAGAGCGCTATGATGCTTGAAAGTTACCTTCGTTTGCTTGCGCATCTATGTCGGCAGGGTTCCGTAGCCCGGCAGTGGATTTTGAATCATGATACTTTCAATTTTATAGGTATCCTGTTCTACCTATGCGTTGATAAAGTTGAGAGCCGTCTCAGAGCATCTTGTTTTAGCGCTCTCGCTGCTTCACTCACAGCAAAGAATCAGCATTTGGCCAATATCATCTGGATCGAACTTGATAGTTGGACAGTCTCTGGATTTGTCGTCGGCGCCAAGCAGAGCAACATATCAAGCCCAGCTTCTCGGCATGATATCTGGGAAACTCTTCCTGCAGGCTACGACGAATCGGTCGCCTTTATCGAACTTCTCCGGGCATTGATTGAACCTTACCCTGACGATTCCGGCCTCAACGATACCCTACCATTTCCAGAAAACCTTGGTTCTTCATATCGGATGCCAGGAATTGACAATTTCATTGATTTCGTTTTGGGGCGGGTATTTGCACAAAAGTGTAGGGAGTTACATGACCCTCTACAACTGCGCGTTATGAGGTGGAACTGCCTCAGCTTCATCGTTGCATGCCTATCATCTTTCAACGAAGATCTTGTTATCTTCGCTAATAAGTCCAATATTGCCGTGGATTCGGCGATTGAATCATCCTCCCTAGCCGCTTACGTTCGACTGCACCCTTTTGCTCGAGTAATGGAATGGCTATTTAACGAAAAGGTCTTGAGTGCTCTCTTCGCAGCTGCGCATCAAGATGTTAGTAAAGTTGATGATGCATCGTCAGACTCACCATTAGTCCTTTCGTTGATGCTAAGCATCGAAGTCATGGACCTGCTGATGAAATTTCAATCGACTTATCTCGACATTATACGACCCTTAATCAAACTGCAGTCCTCCCAGCAACGCTCATCAGTAGCGAATTCCACACTTGCGTCCTTCGAGGATGCTGTCCTAAACAACTTACACATAGTAGTTGATCTCGGTCTTTACTGCGGGACTGGCCATCAGGAACTCACTCGTGTTTCGCTAAGACTACTCGAGAAATTATCTTCTTCCCGTAAGCTCGCAGTATCCCCTACAGCAGGATTCGGTCAGCGCTCTAGCCGTAGCAAGATTATTGGCATTATGGAGAAGGAGAATGATTCCGAGCGAATAGCGAGATCATTAATTGGGGAGATGCAGCAGGACCCTAGGGAACTGGAAGTTGGTCCAGATTCTCCGGGTTTTATTATCAAAGTTCACATTCTGAACTTTCTCAATAGCTGCCTTGCAGCAGTACCCAACCGGCCTACTGTTGCGCATCTATTACTCGGTTTCACATGCGAGGGCAGCACTGTAAGTATTGCAGATGACGGACTGTTTGCGGAAAGTGCTTCCTTGTTTCATGCCATTCTCAAGCTTGCTGTTGAGTATCCGGACAATGACGACGGAGTACTTGTATCTTGGCAGTCCACTGTTAAACGTGGCTGTTTGGACATATTAAGAAAGCTCTGGAAATCCCCTCTAACAAGTATCTATGTTATGTCGGAGCTTCGGGTGAACGAGTATATTTTCGCTCAAGCCTCGAGGCAGGCTCCGGCTGATATGAATACTCTTTGGGATGGTAAAACTATTTCCGAACAAGACTTTTTCCTCTCTGACTCCACCATTGCGTACCAGAACTTCCTTCAGCAGAGATCGGCTTTCTACGACTATGCGGCTAGAGAACTACGGATAGCGGTACGCAGTGGGATGCCAACTTTGAAGTCTCGAATTCAGTCAACTTTGCTGGGAACTACAATTTCTCCAGAGGGAGAGCAATTCCAGAACCCTTCTATATTCGATCTATTTGACTTCATGGAACTGGAGATCAGTCAGGAATTTGGAGTTCCGCTGCTCAAGCTGCTTGCAGGTCTCGATTTCGAAATTTGTAAGAAAGAGGAACGAGGGTTGAAGCTGTATGACCTGCCGCTGGCCCAAGAATTAATAACGCTGCGGTGTTCCGAAATGAAGAAGAACGGTTTACTTTCCAATCCGGCGGATGAGCAACAAATGCAGATCGAGGCGCAGACGATCCTCCTGTGCTTTCATGGGGACAATCAACGTCAGAAAACGATGTGCGTCCAGGAAGAAGTACTTAAAGCCTGGGTGCAGCTAGCGACTGTGACTCTAGAAAGCGGTGGTTTCGATATTGGTGCTCGAACCTCTTTCATTCTTCAAGCACTCCAAATAATACTTCCCAAGCTTGAGAAATCATATTCAGAGGATGCCACGACTGCTGTTGAGCTTGCTAGTCTCGCCGGGGCGCTTCTTCAGAATATCGATTTTGACTCTACATCATTCGAAAAGACCAAAACTGGTGATTTTGCAAATGAAAGGTTATCTCAGCTCTTCCGAGCCTCACTAATCGGAATATTTTGTCCTGTAAGCACTGCACAACTTCGGGAGACCTGTTACCAAACCTGCTATCGATATCTGCGAGGGACTTCGAAGAAAGCAACAAAGGGGTCTGCTCTTGGACGACACACTCTTCGAACTGTGAGGAACGCAGGAGATCGTCTGATTGATGTGCTCTGCGATGATGCGTACGCTGGCCAAGGTACTTGCAAGATATCAGCTCTTTTGCTCCTCGATGCGCTAGTTGCAATGGCTATTCGGGAAGACTCCAAATACATGATAGAGGCGTTCATCCGCCTCAATTTTGTGGGTGTGCTAGTAGACAACATTAAGCTTATCTCGACGGAACTAAGGACAGCTCAGGCTGCAGGTAAGCACTGTTTCACCATTAAATGGCTAGAACGGGCTGATAAACGCTTAGATGTACCGCTACTACTTTCATACTACGACGCCAGTCTCGCCCTCCTTATTCGAGCCTGCCAAACTCGCCTCGGTGCAGCTCATGTTCTGAACGCGGGCCTTTTTCAATCCGTTCGCGAGTCTCAAATCTTCTCCACAGATCCTGACATTGGTCTTGGTGAGCCTCTTTCATTTCAAACTTCCCACCTCACTTCTCCGCTAGATCTTCACCAATCCATTGAACCTGACCTCTCAATAGAATTTGAAAATCCGAATGCCCTTCAGAGATATTTCAACTTAATGCTCTCCGTACTTCGCGTTATCAATTCCGCCGTCCTCTCGCGCGGTCCACAAAACGACCAGACTGTCTTCCAAGCAAGAGAATTTCTGAAAGAGAATCGTAACAGCATGGTTTCAATATTCAAAAGGAGCGTAAAGGTTGGAGGCCTCCAAGACATAGGAACGGATCTGGGCGAACTAGTTGATTGTTTCACTCTGTTGGTTAGTGCAACGGGGTTCCTGGAGGTAAGTGTGAACGGCTATTTCATATTAGAAACATGGACTGACGCCTCGCAGTACGAAGAAAAAGCAAATTCCCAGAAGGCAGCGCCTAATGTGTTTTCCTAGGAGGTTTATAGGCTCGTTGCTCTCTGTAAATAGGTAGAACGCGGCGATGTATGCATGGTGGTGAAACATTGGAGTAGTTTCCGGCCGAAAATATTCCTTTGAGAAGATATCCTTATTTCGTCAAATCGGAGAACTGTCATGGCCTGCTTGCTTCCTAATTCCATCAATCCCGCTATTTTCCTATTAGCATCTGGCAGAAAATATAGCGATGGCGAGTAAGGGATCAGGATGAGACATCCAGTAACTGGAACCTGGAAGAGTATTGCCAAACGCAACAGCAAGTCTATATTTCGAACGCTCCCTGCCAATGTAAATCACTGGTAGAAGCGTTCCTCTTGCAGATATCAACGTCTGTCAAAATTACATGATTAAGACGACTGAGGAATTAATTTTAATTCTTGTGAAGCGTGATGTTGTCGAGCAGTTAAGAAATTTGAATATTATGAAGGCATGCGAGCTAATTTCTCCATGCTTTTATCACCCCCGTAACGCCAGTGGCACTCTACCCATCAACGTGCTAATCCATACATTGTACAGCAATATGATACACCATGTCCCCCCCATTTCTTAATATGACTCTCCTACGTCTCTCAACCTAACTCTCACTTAAACGCCGCCTCCCCAGGCACATCCTTAATTTTCTGTAAGTGTGACCCCAGCCTAACGACCGAATACTTAATCAATCGCGGGTCCAATCCCATCGTCCGTCGAAGCGCGTGCTGTGTCTTTGCAGAGCTATCGAACCGCATGATGAAATGGTGACCAGTATGGTGAACCGACTGTAATTTGCGCGCGGGCTTAGGGAGAAGGAAGACGCCCCAATTCGTGATACCACGTACGACGCCGCCATTATTGAGGATGATGCTGCCGGCAGCTTTGGCAATTCTAGAAAAGGTTAGGATGTGGCGTACTTTGGATTGATCGGGAAGTGGCAGGTTAGGGAATAGAATTGCGAGGATGTATGGGATAGGTACGAGTGAAGGAAAGGCATACTCTTTCACCTCTGAGAGCTTGCCCGGCCGGACCTAATATAGAGTATGTTAGCAAAGCCTTCCGTAACTCCCTTTCAAAACACTTAGACTCACAATCCCAATTAATTCGTACAACATCTTATCCTATCTGTCTTTCCAATCTTTAGCTACAAACTTCAAAGGCGTCGGAAAATTATTTCATTCACCTCCGGCTTGGCATCCATCGTCATGCAGATGTAGGTAAACCAGAGCCCCCACGTTTCTCAAGGACCCCTCTGAATAACTTTCAACATGGCAGCCAGACTCTCAATCGCGCGGACAGCGCACCAATTTGCCTCTGCTGCGCCTCGCAAACCTTGTCTACAATTCCAATCACACTGCAGGAGATGGCAGAGTGCGCAAGTGCAGCGGACGCGGTTATTTTCAGTATCAGGAGCGGGTCAGAAACCCGAGACCTTTTTTTCCACCAAAACCGTACAATTTAATGCTGAACAAAGTCATGGTAGCTGATATTGTAGACAGTGCGAGAAAAGAAATATACAGAAGACCATGAATGGATCGAGCTCTCTGAGGACGGCAAGACCTGTATTCCTTTCCACTCCGCCTACTCGAATGACTAAAATATAACCACTAATAACTATACTTTCAGGCACGCTTGGCATCTCAACCTACGCAGCAAATGCCCTTGGCGACGTCGTCTTTATCGAGCTGCCCCAAATCAACATGGAAGTCGGCTCTGGAGACGCAATCGGAGCGGTGGAGTCAGTGAAGTCTGCTTCAGACATCCTGACACCAGTTAGTGGTATAGTCATAGAGGCCAACTGTGTGCTAGAAGATAAGCCAGGCGCCATTAATCAAGACCCAGAGGGCGACGCGTGGATTGCGAAAATTAAGATTAAAAAGGAACCCACGGGGAGACTTATGAGTGCGGAGGAGTATAGGCAGTTTACGGAAGATTAGAGTCATAGTGGAGGTCGGAGCTTTTTCAACTTGATGGAGTACACATCATATGGATGGTTTAGGTGTTTTTGCTCTTTCAACAATTGAGCGCTTTTCAAGAATTGAATGACAATGAGTTGAAATGATCCTGTGAAACCCCCCCCCCCCCCCCAAAACGCATATACAAAAAAACCCTGCGTTCAAAGGACATCCACATTGCAAAGCAGTCATGCAGCCCCTTGTAGTCTCTTGGTCATGATTTCACTTCACTGATTCATGCGCTAGACCTCTGAGCGTTTCAAGTTTATACGTACCACGAATTAGCCTCATACAGGGCCTAGTAGATTTCCTTTGCAGTTCTACTACCATTATCTCATCACTGATATACTTAAGCTTCTATACTTTCAACGTTTGCCATGTTCTTGAACTCTCCTTCGCCATTTCAATTAACTTAATCACCTTGCTCGCATCCTCTGCGGCGACCGGAACTTCCCCTTTACCCTCTAGAGCTTTGGCAAAGACGCGATAATATTCCGTATAAGTTGTAGGCCGAATAGTGGGGAGCCTGGAGCTAGCTAGTGTGCCATTTATAATTGTTGTCAGCGTGCCTTTTTGAGTCAGCTAGGTATATTTTCCTTAAAAAAAAAGTATTGACAGGGGCCAGGGGATTTGAGTTATCTGACAACAAGCCCGATCACATGGATAATCTGAGTATTACCAAACTAGTTGACCGAAGGCACTATCTTTAGGCCTCTCTTGTCCACTCACTAGTGATATACGAAAGAGAGCACATACCATAGTGACATTCTGGTTCTACTCCAAACTCGGATCGCGTATCGGAGCCAGGCCTCATCCCAGCTTTCAGCTGATCCTCTTGAACGTCGAGATGGCACTAGAAAAACTTAGATTAACCTTCGTCGATATCATCAAATTTCAGTCTCCTCCAAGAAAAGAAATTACCTTCCTGTAACTTCCCTTATCACCTCTTACCCAAAACCTCAACTGTTCGCTCTCCGGACTGATGCACGCCGCTTTCGCCGTAACCATCAGCCCATCTCCATAGTGCAGAAGAACCGTGAAGCAGTCCTCACCACCCCTACTCTCTCCCCCAACAATTGTGCTAGTGCGTTGATTCCCAACAAACGCTGTAATCCGCTCCGGCATTCCGAACAGATGTACAACTTGATCTAGCAGGTGCGTTCCCAAATCATAAACCTGGCCCACGCCCGGGAGGGCCTGTTGGCGCCATGTCTGCGGGTTTTCTGGCGTGTGCCGGTCGAAGTGCGTCTCAAACTCCACAATGCGGCCAAGCACGCCGTCCTTGATCAGCTTTTTCAACGTCAAGAAATCAGCATCCCACCGCCGGTTCTGATACACTGTCAACAACTTCCCAGTCTCTTTTGCTATCCTCGCCAACACGTCTGCTTCCTGGCTGGCGGGTACGAACGGTTTCTCAACCACAACGTGCTTGCCAGCTTCCAGCGCCGCTTTGGTTAAAGCGAAGTGAGATTCCGGGAGCGTGGTGACGATGACAATGTCGACATTGCTGTCTGCAAGCATTTCCTCAGATAAGCGCCATATCTTGACGCCAGGAAAATCTTTTTGCGGGTCGTCGTCTGGTTTGGCCGTCCGTTGCACGATGCCATAGAGCTTAAATGTAGGAGCTTCGAGGAATGGGATATGGAAGATTTTGGCGGAGAGGCCATAGCCAATTACGGCGACGTTGTAGGGGGGCGACATTGTATTGCTGTAAATAAGCTCGACGTATGTGAGTGGTTATGAGCACAAAAATATTAGTAGGTATGGCAAGAGAAGCAAAGTAGCTCCACCTGCAACTACACACTGGGAGTGGGTGCAACGGCAGGTGGAGCAATTTAGCAGCTACATTATTCATGGCAAGACTTCCCGCGCCATGGTCGCTCGAGTCCCCGCCAGGCCCGATCTGCATGTCTTTAACACTCATTGCCTGGCCGACATCGCCGGCTTCGTACAATAACCGACTTGGAAGCCCGAGAGACGGCAGTGACGGGTATCAAGGAATTAGCGAGCATGGATTCAGACGCCGATCCCGACGGATGGTCCGTGGGTCCGACAAAGAAACTGGCGGAACCCACGTACAATGGCCTCCCAACATCATATTCGTCATCCACCATCAAAGACTTACTCCCATTACCTAATAGTATGGCTCAATCGATTCTCTAAATTTCCTGCCAGAGGTATTCTTCGAACCCCGGTTTCTCTTTTGGAAGCGCCTTGAAAGCCTGCTCGGCAATCCGAATGATACCTGACTTGTTCAATGCGCCTGCACTGGCTGGTAGCCGGAAATCGTCCACGGGCTCCATCCCCCCATGAATAAGCCAGGAGCACTTCGATGCCTCAGAATGCTTCACCCGTTCGAAGTTTCCGAAGTCAATATCCGATCCGCTGCCGGCTGAGTCTTGGGATTAATATTAACACCGAAAAGAACAATGAAAGACTAGGATGAAGAGCAGTAGAGAAAAAAATTCAGAACTTACTCTTGCAAAGAGTTTCTAGTGTAGTCAAGCAAGTAAAAAATACCGCAAACCAATTGATCTTTGCAGGCGGGAAGTCTCCCATGAATTCTTTGTCAAGCTTTTCTTTTATCTTTCCGACGAAGGGCAGCTCCCGTTCCCGCGAGGTTTTGATGTCTCTCGCGAACTTTTCATAAAAGGAGTTTGACATTATGCACGTGCCCGATCGGAAGAATCTATAGTATAACGCCGGCAATAGCATGCATGTAGCCCTAACCCGCCTTGTAGAATGTCGTAATGTCCTCGGCTTTGATGCGCTGGTATTTGGCACTGGTCTTTGGCATTTTCTTTGGTTTTTTTTATCTTGAATTCGCGGCTCGTGGAACTCCGTAAAACCCCATCAGCAGGTTGATGAATCTGGCAAGAGAAATTCACAGACGGATACCATCGTGATGTTGATACATGAGGTCATTTGCCCCGTTCCGTGTATCTTTCAGAGTGGGTTGATAGTTGCCCCGTAGGCCTGCGATGAGGTTTTATACCTTGTTTTCCTTCGCTGAGAAGCCATCTCGTTTACAGTATTAGCGGCTCCCCTATAAGACTCAAATGTCTCATAAAAATCTTTTCATAGGTTACTGGACTGCATTGCCCCAGCGGCCGAGTCCGGGTATGCTGCTGGATGATGGATGATGGATAACGTAGACGATAGGATCCAGAACTGCGCGAGTTTGGCGGATAATAAGTGGGAAAGATGAGGCAAAGTGCAAAAATTCCATCCATCCACCTTCCCCTGGAAAATGAGAGTAGAGTAGGGGAAGTGAAGCAAATCAACGCGCTGCAACGGTTTATAAAGCGCGGAAAAACACAGGAGAGCTTCATATGCTAATGCCTATACTTCATTTTTTTGGGCTGGATATATGCGCTCTTATTTATATAAATTTGCAATACAGGCACTTTGTATTTGGGTTGCAGCAACGAGGCAGACACTGTGCTTTATTAATCACAGGGCCGAGTACAAGGGACATATCGAGAACGTCCCTATGTAAAATCAACGGATAAGCCGGTGCCTCAGTCTGGCATCCTATTCTTATGAAATGGAGATAGATACTGTCCAAGCTAATATTGAGATAGATTATTCCTAACCATTCCTCGGTGTCGATGTCATTTATCTTTGCACCAACCAAGCTTTCACCAAGGCGGAAGCGAACCAAGCTTTCCATGCCTCGCATACGACACTTTCGTCCTGACGATCATCGACATCATGTATCATGCAACTTTCCAAGATTCTGTGATCCCTAGCCTAGTGTAAGATGTTTATTACCCAGAAACTCTTCCTATCCCCCAAATTTGCTCCCTAGACTGAAATACGCCCGATTGAATTTTACGACCAACGTCCTGTTCCATTAAACAACCACCTATGCATATCCATTATTATTAATTATACAAACTCAGCGACTCACTATGGACCCCGACCGCGATCTCTTCGACTGCCATGCTGCTGCTCTGCGGGATCTCACAGACTCCACGACCAGCAACCACGCCGCCGACCCAAAAGAAACGCTACACCAACCTGCCAATCACGAATCCTCGCACTCCTTTCTCCGCAAGCACTTCCCCTCTGCCTACCTAATGCAACACCTCGACAACCTCGAGAGCGCCTATCACATGGGGAACTACGTCATTGACCGCGAAACGGGCACCAAAATCTTCGAGCCTATGAGCATCTACGTGCGGCTGGGGATGCACCTGCTATACTACGGCACCGAACAGTCGAAACTGCTGCACCTGAAGGAGGCGCAGAAGCTGCTGGAGGAGGAGAGCATCAAGATGGGGCAGGAATACGATGCGCCACAGAGCAAAGCGCACATCGAGCCCTTCATCACTAGCTTCCAGCTCTGGGACAGCTTGAGCCAGCTCAAGGAGCCCAATCCAGCGAAGTATGATACGTTCAATCAGTTCTTTGCGCGCGAGATCAAGGAGGATGCGAGGCCGGTGCAGGGTGCGCAGGATGCGGAGGTGACGTGCAGCCCGGCAGATTGCAGGCTTTCGGCCTTTCCTACGGTGGATCTAGCGACAAAGTACTGGACCAAGGGACAGGGATTCAATTTGGGCAGGCTTCTTGGCAGCGATGATGTTGCGAGTAGATTTGATGGCGGGTCAATGGTCATTGCAAGGCTGGCACCGCAGGACTATCACCGCTGGCATTCTCCTATCAATGGGACTGTGGTGGCTATCAATGAGATCCCAGGGGCATACTATACTGTCAACCCACAGGCTATAAATGAGACAACCACGCTGGACGTGTTCTGCGAAAATAGAAGGAGTGTTATGGTTCTGAAGCGAGAGGAGACTGGTTCGCCAATAGCGGTTGTAACCGTTGGAGCGATGCTGGTAGGATCGATAAAATACAATCCTAGTGTCACAATCGGAGCGCAAATAAGGAGGGGGGAGTGTTTAGGCGCATTTTATTATGGTGGGAGCACAGTTATAGTGCTATACCCACGTGGTGAAGTGGCTTTGGATGAAGACTTGGTTAGAAATTCCGTGGAACATTCGTGCGAGACGTTAATGAAAGTTGGATGGAGCACTGGTAGGTTAACCAGACAATAGTTTTCAGGAGGGTTGCAATGTTTTTTCATGTTTTAGAAAGCACATGATAATACTTAAGTGCAAGAACATCCTAGATGCAAGATTTTGTACAAATGCGAGGATACCGAGGTGTTCAAATACCTATGTTTGTACAGATTAATATTTACAGTTTTGGCTTCGGCTTCACCGGTTCCTTAACAGCCTTCAGCTCCTGTGTAAACCTCTCGTCAGCTTTGGGGTTTGTCTTGAACAAATGCTCCGCCACTGCTCCAAGCTAAAATCCTCAAATTTTGACGCTTTGAAAATTTCAAGCATCTCTATGTCCTCAGTTGCGGATAGAATCTCTACAAAATGACCCATAGACTTCGGGACAATCCCTATATCGCCAGGCATGTAGTCGAAGGCAGTGATCTCATTGGACTGGGGTCTATTTGGAGCTCCAGTGTGGATTCAAAGTCGACGTGGATTTGGATTGGGCCTTCTGATTGGTGGATTGGAGTGGATCTTGGTTGATTTA
>Ga0307515_10000878_pt1 | contig 69131 bp, 61 predicted proteins | sample 17_EM_MG_FD_194513 | JGI IMG/M metagenome (GOLD analysis project Ga0307515, IMG submission 194513) | Populus trichocarpa ectomycorrhiza microbial communities from riparian zone in the Pacific Northwest, United States - 17_EM | ecosystem: Host-associated > Plants > Roots > Unclassified | place... | reverse complement strand
GCCTCCCGTTGCATAGCATCTGCAACTCAGCAAGTCTCTGGATCGAGCATGCAGGAGCATACATGGGAGCATATAGTCAAGTAAGATTGGGAGTGTCTTCCCTCTTGAGAGCTTACTTCGGAGCGTACAGTCAAGCTGGCTGGGAGTGTGCCATCGAGTGCAATTGGGAGCGTCCTTGAGAGCATGCCCGGGAGTGTACTTGGGAGCGTACAGTCAAGCAGGCTGGGAGTGTGCCATCGAGTGCAATTGAAAGAGTCCTTGAGAGCATGCCCGGGAGTGTACATGGGAGCGTCTTGAGAGCTTACTTGAGAGCGTAAGTCAAGCAGACTAGGAGTGTGCCATCGAGAGCAATTAGGAGCGTACAGTCGAGCAGGCTAGGAGTGTGCAATCGAGTGCAATCAGGAGTGTACTTGGGAGTGTGCAATGAAGTGCATATGGCAGCCTGCTTTCAAGTTTGCTGTATGCAATGTGATGTATAGTATCCAGCGCACAAAATGGCATGCGTATCGTTGTAATCTAGTCAACATGTAGGTCCATTGGACGTTCATAGTGCCACGCGTCAAATATGCTATGAATTACCGTCGCAAAAACAGCTTCTCTATGAGTTACGCGGCGCGTAAGGTCATTTTTCCCGGTGTATGTTCCGATTGGTTGCAGACATCCATTCATCAAATAGTGGCAGCCTTTACTGGCAAAAACAACACCGACATGCTCCCTGCGGCATCCTGAAAATGAGCGTCAACAGACCGTCAACAGTTTTAGTTGGTGCATATTTGGTAATCAAGGCATCATGCCGATCTTTGCGTTCATAACGGAATTATTGACCACCGGTATAGGCAAAAATACAATTGAACAAAGGTAAAACACCAATTCCAAAATAATCGACATTGCAAGCTGCATGCATGCAAAAACATATCCTTGGTTGTTGAAAACGCGATTTTGATAAGATACTATTAACATACTCCAAAAACAAGAGCCTTAATTGAATCTGTGGATGGACCCGCTGGGCGACCTGCTGACAACCCGCCCAATTCAGATGGGTTAGGAGTTTGCCATTGATCCGTACCCGAGTTGACAGTTTGGGTTCATTGACAACCCGGACTGCCAATTTGGCAATGTTTAGGTTTGGACCCGGACCTGGACACGAGGTGATGGTCCGGAACCGTTGCTAACACTCCGTCTCCCATTATGGGCAGCTATATATTGGTCACATAGCTCTCTGCGTACACCGGCTGTACATTATGTCGTTAGTTGCTGGCCAGCTACTGCAATATGGATTCAGTCACATCATATTCGATCCGGAATCTTATTCTTACTGCTTTCGGTGTTACGGACAATTGTTAAGTGTGCGTCCTTGGTGTCATATTTCAGGTGGCTGCAGTGGCAGCGTCATAGTTGACTGACTGGTGTCTGCATTGTCACAGTATCTGAGGGGGTGGCGCGTGGGATGATGCGCCCGTCATTCAGCTCGATTCGTATCTGCTCACACTTTGGTGAGGTGTTGCTGGAGCCATGAAGTGCTGATGTGGAAAAGGAGAGGAAGATGATAACGAAAAGATGTGGGAGATCCTGTGGAATATATGGTGTGCTTCAAGTCAAAATGGAATGAGTAACAGCCAACTTGCAAAGGTGATGCAAGATGAATCGTACTGCGCATAGCTGCAGGTTGCATGGGTTACCAACCTTTCCGCGATTTTCAGCAGGTCGGTTTGATGTTGTTTATGTAGATATAGGGATAAATCAAGGTGAACGAGAACCGAAATCTGATGTTTGCAAGATATAAACAGGAGATCCCTCAATGCAAAGGACGTCTGATGATGTCTATCTCAAGAAATCCCCAGAATCAAACATCAAACAGACACTCAACATCATATAATGTTTTACTGTTAGCATTGCTATTCCTAGTGTAGTGACAGTCAAAACAAAGATTTTGCTTTGTTCAAGTTGAACAAGCATTCCAATGTTGACATAAAAGATGCACCTTGCCTGCATGTGGTCCATATCTTGCAAGCTCAAACATCTCGCCCATCAACAAAGTCAACAGAAAATTCAATGGTCAATGTTACGAAAAAGATCCTCACCCCACTACTGGACGGACAATACAGCAAATCAGCACAGCGCTCCACCTGACGATGTCATCAGGGGAATGAAAGAAAGAAAGTGCGGCTGCAAAGCAGAACTGGTCCGAGCCAGAGGGGCATTGCACAGCTTATGATCCAAAAAGAAGTTTGCAGCGGAGAAAGGAGAAAAAACGCACAGTTTAAGCAATGAACACAATGAGAAATGGATCAACGATTATGTGGATAGAGAGACCGCTGTGGCCAGAAAGCGAGCTGAAGTCGTATACACAGCCATTAAGCAGGAGCAGGATGATGTGAAGCGTGCTGAAAATGCTGGATTGACAACCAGAAAGCCCAAATATACATTCGAGGAAATGTTGAACACTATTGGAGATAGTTTGAGCGATCTTGCAACTTCCCACGATGAGGACGATGGGGAAGATGACGAAAATGATTGAGAAGATACAGAGCTGGACAACCTGGGTGAAGATGATCAACCCAGCTGTGTAATGGGCACAATCTCCGAAATTGTAACGCAACGGATAGAGTGTTTGGGGCTAGAGCAGACGAAACTTGACGAATCGATACACCCGGGATGGGGGACCTGGCTAACTACTTCCATGAGACACACAAGCAGTATGGGACGGCAAAATTGATGGTTCCAGCAGTTGTTAAGCTGCAAATGGTAGATAATGCAGCTGCATCTGCACCAACAACATTTAGAGAGCTTATGGAGACTCTTGATATTGTCCTCAGAAAATTGCTAATGCCACACGGGACATCTCAACCAGGATGTAGTCATATAAAGCACGGCTCTGGGAAACCACATTGAAACTACTGCATTGAGTCTCTCATGCCAGACGCAGCACCTAAGTCATCACCGATTAAGAATGCAAAGCTTGATGAGCCAGTACTCTGTTACCACTGCGTATAGCCTCCCCAGCTAAATACCCTATAGACATCAGATTTGGACAAAGACATGGTGACAGCTCATGTGTCCCCAGAGGAGTGATTAGATAAATAGCTATTGTTGACGATGTCTCTCCAATAGAACCAATTCTTGTACCTATTTTCCTATGTGTCAGCCTTCGCTTGATTCCAGTGACCCAATTGTGAGAGAGGATAATATGTCGGTGCATGTGCAAGGGTCGTACAGGCCATGTGATACACCTACACTCCAAATTGAGTTGATAGATGTGCAACGAACCTGATATTGTCTGACCTGTTAATGTTAAGTCAAATAGCAAAAACAGAATTAGAGACTAAATTGACTAACAAAATTGAAGTCAGTGATGTTGTAAGAGTTATAGATGGAGCAGTCAATATGCAATGTGAACTTGGATGAATGACGACTGTCATGCTGCATTTGTACATGCATCCAACTAAATAACTCTCAGCACAGACCTGGTGCACATGGTCGATATTTTGAAAATTTCTTTTGGTAGGTCATGGAAATTGAGGAGAATAAGCTGGATAAGCAATGGTGAGGAAGTCGGATTATATATATCAAAAATGAATTTATAGATCAACATGCAGTAAATTGCTGGCTGAAAGCGCTGGAACCTGATATGCCTATGTCATTTGTTGCTTAGATTATGTATATAGTGGTGGATCAGAAATTTCGAGGGCTAAAAGCATTTCGATACAAATGATTATACTTAGAAATAATATTTTGGCTGTCAATAATGACTATATTCATTTTTGCACACAATAGTGCAGCATCCGATGACTGTCAGTATGTCTTTAAGGTGAGCGTGGATGGAGTGTCAACGATTTTTAATCTTACATTTTTGGCAATCAAAGTGCAGCATAGTCACATTCTTCCAAAGTGAAAGTATTGGCTGCTTTGTTAAGCATAAAGTAAAGCGACATGCTCGGTGCCCCATCCTAGATATGTGCTTCAACAGTGCGTCAACAATTGTTGGTGTTGTGAGTCTGATGATAAAAACAAGACTTGGTCGCTGCGATACATAATGAAAGTGTTGGCAGCCATTATGGGTGAAAATGTTAGCGACGACATCGCTACTATCTCATAAAAATGATTGTCAACGGAGTGGCAATGATTTGTGGTCTTGTATCTTGTATAATCAAAGGGCTGTGCAATAACATTAACCTATAATCAAAGTATTGGCCACCTTTATAGGCAAAAATGCGATTGATAATATCACTACCACCTCCCAAAAGTGAGCATCAACGGAGCATCATCGATTTTTGATCTTGCATCTCAGATAATCAAAGTGGTACGCACTGACATCAACTCATAATCAGAGTATTAGCAGCATGTATGGGCAGAACTACTATGGACGATATCTCTACCACCTTCTGAAATTGACCGTCCACAGAGCATCAACGATTGTTGGTGTTGCATCTGAGATGATCAAAGGGCAATGCAATGGCGTCAACCCATAATTAAACTGTCGACAGCCTTTATGGGCAAAAATGCTACAGATGTTAGCGCATCCACTTCCTAAAAATGAGCATCAGCAGAGTGTCAACAACATTTGGTCTTGCATCGTGGATAATCAAAGGGCTATGCATTGGCATCTACCCATAATCAAAGTATCCACCGCCTGTATGGGCAAAAATGCTATGGACAATATCGCTACCACCTCTTAAAAATAAGCATCAGTGGAGTGTCAACAATTTTTGGTCTTGCATCTTGGAACATCCAAGGGCTGTGCAATGGCATTACCACATAATCAAAGTATTGGCTGCCTTAATGAGCAAAAATGGTAGTGACAATATTGCTACTCCCTCTTGAACAAATGCATTAACAGAGCATCAACGATTTTTGGTCTTGCGTGTTGCATAATCAAAGGGCTATGCAATAGAGTTTACCCATAATTGAAGTATCGGCTGGCTTTATGGGCAAACATGCTATAGAAAATATTGCTACCACCTCCTCAAGATGAGCGTCAGTGGAGCGTCAATGATTTCTGGTCTTGCATCTTCCATAGTCAAAGGGTTGTGCAATGCCATTAGCCCATAATCGCCATATCGGCCGCTGTTATGGGCAAAAATTCTGGGAATGATATCGCTACCGCCTCCTAAAAATAAGCGCCAATGTAGCGTCAACAGCATTTGTGGGGGCTCAGCAAGCTACACAGCAACAAACTGCATTGCATTGTTCCTAAATTCAATTTTCAACAGTCAATCTTTTCAATATGTTTATGTATACAACTTCACCAATATGCATGCAACGTCTCACAGGTCTGACATTTTTCTTGCTTGTAGCTCTAGAGTCAATATCTATGAACCTGAGTTCTAGTTTACGATAACGTTACTTTTGACAGTCCATCAGGTCAAATTGCCAAGCTTTCAAATGCCTACCGCGATGCCAGATTCAAAATCTTTAAATACTTCATTGCTTGAGGTTATGATATCTTCCCAGAATGAATGTGTCTTGATTCGTGATTTAAGCGACCTTAGTTTACAAATTGTATGTAATGCTTGGTAGACCTCTATCAGTGTAGGCTCGAGGCATTCTATTGGTTGGGATGATTCTAGCCATGGGCCTTCGCGGTGTTTCTATTTGCCCTGCGGAATTGAGGCAACTGGCAGCCCTTGCATCATATGTATCATTTGTCATCAAGGTTTTCACCATCCATCAGAACATGGGACTACCTCAATGAGGAAACACCTGCTGGCAAAAGCGCACATCGCGAAGTTGAACAAATTAACAGAGTCGGAATTGAGTCAATTGACCAGTTCAACGGTCAATGAAACAGCTTTGGCCATACTGAACAGACAAGGAAGTCGAGGAATTACAATAGTAACTGTACAAAGAAAATTCGTATTGCGCATTCTATTTTCATCCATATTGACGGAAATAAGAGACAAAATGCTCGAAACTGGCAGATAAGGACTTTCTAACTTCCAAATTTCACCAAGGGACCTGGAATCAGTACTTCATGTTAGGATTTGTTTTGGCTCGTGTTGCATGGTGCGCAATGTCACATCTTGTGCCACAATGGTCATATACTGCATTGTGTAGCAAGCTAGTGATATTGTTAGCCAGCACCCTGAGCACCATTCGGCAGAAGGATCACACATTGACCGTGGATGCAATTATGCAGCAACTGCCGTCAAGAAACAAAGTTAGTATATCTTGGGATGGGTGGACATCAAAGAACAAATTAGTCATAACGTCAGTCATTGCTCAATATATGGATCGAAATTGGTCATTGGGAGAAGTGCAACACGCTCTTGATGAGGTTGATCACCTATTATTCTCCTATTTCGAAAGGTACTTATTGAAGATAGGTCAAGGGTCAACATACTCTATCAGGGCTAGCCATACATTTGAAGAATGTCTGTAATCATTTCGATCTTAGCGACAGCTGTTTACTCGGAATCACGACTGATTACTCTTCTTCAAATTAGCAGCTGACTCGGGAACTACAATCAACCCTTGAGGTCTCCTGAATCGAGTTGCCTGCATTGAGAAACCACATACCGTATATGGCGCATGTCATTCAGCTGGCTTCAGGTGCATTCATGAGCAGTCCCAGAGGAACACGGCGCACCAAGTCTTGGGAAGCACATGAGCGTGCCCAGCCATTTGGAGAGAATCAAAGCATTGACATTGGGAAGAGTCAAAGACATCGAAAAGAGGGCAATGCTAGAATCAACAAGGTGTCGGCCATGAGACCAGGTATTGCAAAGATAATTGAGACTGTACATAATTCTAGACATTTTGAAAGCCAAGAAACTGACCTTCATAGAGCAGAAAATGCTTGCCGTATCGATCATGCTGGCGCCACGTCGTCAAAACGAGTTCATTGACCATCAACAATCGAAATTAGCAATCACAGTAGTACCGATTATCGTTGTGAAAAGATGGTGGAATTCGACAATGGGGATGCTTGAAAGAGCCTACTGATTACGAGAATTCACCCACGAGTGGCTCAAGAATCTAAAATCCAGCGATTACCAGTGACTCTTTACAACATTGGATGAATTGACCATCGTCAAGTATGTGATAGAAGTTTTAAGGCCATTCCGATACTGCACCCAGTGGATGTCAACAAGGCATACGGTTAGTCTTTATCATGTTATCACTGTCTACAATGACATGTTCGATCATCTGGATGCCATTATGCGAGCTTTGGCTAAGAAGCAGCCTCAGTGGAAGGAAGAATCACACTTCACTGTGACGTTTGCATGACAGATGCTGTCCCAATATTATGTTCAAGTTACACCAATGACAGTTATGCTTCTCATTTCAGCGCATAAACTCAATCCTTTCCGGGAGTTGTGATCGTTTTGGAAGTGGGATAACCATATGGATCTCAATCTTGAGGATGAGACCTCCAATACTACCCAATACCAACAGGCATTTCTGAAGTATGTGGAGAATGAATACTGAGCCAAACTTAGACATTTACCCTTCATCAAACCCATAAGCATACACAGCAACAATCTTGTCCCCTCTGCAACGGCTTCTCGATCTAGTCAATCGTCTTTTGATCCATATGATTTCTCCCATGATGATGAGGAATACTTGACGCCTAAACATGCGGCTGAAATGACACCCGGACAAAGTGATCATGATGCACGCTTATTGACAGCCGCAAGGCTTCATTTGATTTCACAGCCTGAATCAAAAAAATACTTAGGGCAAATTAATCCGGATCTTGATGAGTACCACTCCAACCCAACGGCGATTAGCAGTACATTGTGGATACCGGATATCACCGGCTCGTGGCATCAACATGTGGAAATGCACGTATAGTATGCTGATCGCTCCAATGTGGAGTGCGACATATTCTGTATCATACCACATGGTGTCGCAGTGGAGACCAGTTTTTCCCTTGGGCGAGAAGATATTGGCTCGAGGCAGTGAAAAACCAATCGCAAGACCCTTTGCAAAAGAGTCCCTGTAAGGAAGTTTGCTGGAATCAATAGTCGAATATTGGGAGTGGATAATCCAGCATTGGATACAACAGAAACTGCAAATGACTTGGAAATGAACAGAGAGGCACAGGAAAGACAATTGCACAGAATGGCTAAGGCCCATGACTTTTTGAAGATGTTGCAGGGCAGCCAAAACCTATGTGCTACATGGAAGGAATCTCATCCTCAGAACAAACAAATTACAGCCATAGGATACATTTCAGATACTGAAGAGATAGTGAAAGCATCATGGTCAAACTTTCAACATGATGGGGCGGCCGCATTCAAATTGTCGGAAACATCACCTTGGCTACCATCTTTGTCAGGAGAGGACCTCCATGGAGGAAGAACTCATTTTTTACATCTCTACCAAATTAAAAGGATCGACTGCCATCCACCCAAAGGTGATAAGGACAGTGCAACCGAAAACATCTCGGACACTGAAAATTGGCTTGACGGGACCGGTGCCTGGGATATTCCAACTGAGAGCGATGATGACTGGGAGGCAGACAATGAATCCATCATACAGTCAGACCATGGCATCAATGATCCAGGATGCCTGGGGAAGTGGGATTTGAGTGCCGCACCAAGTGTTCCCGGATTGATTCGGCCAACACGGAGGTCAAAGAACAAGGCTGAAGATGTGTTGATGACAGTGAATACAACGGAAATGAGGAGGAATAAGGCGAAAAAGAAAAAGGAGGACAGAATGCGTCTTTGTATTGTCACCAGCTTCTTTATGTTGTTTGACTGAGAATTTCATTTAGAGAAATATTATGGGAGTATAGTGAGCCATCAGATGTGGAATTGGTTAATAAACAGAAATATAGTGGGTGATCTGAATCATTTGGCAAGTTGAATAAATTTTAATAGGATGAGAGCGACCAGTGCAAGAATATTACTGGGCTGGGCTTTGGCAATGGGGCGAGTCACAATCAGTCAGAACAACACACAATAAGTGCAAATCATTATGGATACAATTATTGATGTCAGCAGAGTTTGAATGGACAATACATTAGATTGAGTGTCAAACGAGCATCAACAATGTTTGGTCTTGTAAGTGAGGGAATTGAAAAGTGATTTGGTCGCCATTATGCATTACTTACATATTGGCAGCCGTTATAGGCAAATGAAAATGCGACAGGCACCCTGCCCAATCCTGCATATGAGCGTCAACTGAACATCAACTATTTTTGGTCTTACATCTTGGGTTATCTAAGTTTCACTTTGTGGCAATAATGCATATATGGAGTAATACCAGCCTTTTCAGGCAAAACAGTGTGTGACATCAATGTTTCCCCATCATTTAAATGAGCGTCAATGCAGGGTCAACAATTTTTGGTTTTGTAAGTGAGGTAATTGATATGTGATGTGTTTGCTGTTATGAATAATCAATGTATTGGCAGCCTTGAGAGGCAAAATCAAAAGCGTCACGCTCCCTGCCGCATCCAGAAAATGATCATCAATGCTGCATCAACGAGTTCTGGTCTTGCATCTAGGGTAATCTCAAGGTCGCTTGGCGGAAATAATCCATGTACAAAGCAATGGCGTTTGTTTCAGGCAAAACAGTCCATGACATATACATTACCACATCATGAAAATGAGCAGCATCAGAGCGTCAACCACTTCTGGTCTTGTACATTGGGTAATCAAGGTATTGCACGGATCCCCGAGCTCAGGACTAGTGGTACCAAAGGGTACCTGTAACCTGCCAGCTGTTCGGGATTGGACCGCAAAAACGCGTTGGGCCGGTTCCTGACCCATCCAACAACCCGACCTGCTGCCTCTAGGCAGGCCAAACCACAACCCGTACCCGTCAACCTGTGGGTTTTGCCAGGTTTGGCTAGACCCGTCAGTTCTAATCTGCAATTCGGTGTTTCGGGTTTCACTATTTATCGTTGCATTCGCATATTCTACTGTTAATCACAAAATATTGACTTTGGTATGTTACTGTCATTTTTGATGTATTGGCCACCTTAATGATCGAAACAAGCAGAGAGACACTCCCTACCACATGCAGAAAATGAGTGTCAACGGAGTGTCGACAACTGTTGGTTGTGTATCCTGGCTAATCTGATGGTCAATAGGTTGCAGACAGCCATATACCATGTATTGGCCACCTTCATAGTAGGAAGAGAAAGCGAAATGCTCCCTGGCGCATCTTGGAAAGAAGCATCAATGGAGCGTCAACAATTGTTGGCCTTGCATCACGGACAATCACAGCGCGATGTGGCCATTATTATTCATCTACATTGCATTGACTGGGTTTGTACGATAAAAGGCTCATGAACACTTAGGGGTAGGTTTGTGAAAGAAGTAAGTTGTGACTGTCCCGGAGGCTGTTGCGGGAATATGCCATGCTCATCGGACTATATAGGCTGCCAACTGCACATTTATGGATCTTTGTGATCAAGCGTCACTCATATTACCAAAGATGCAAGACCACAAATCATTGACACTCAGTTGACGAACATTTTCAACACGGGGCAGGGCAGGTATCCCTATCACTTTAGCCTATAAAGGCGGCCAATGCTTCCTTTATGACTATATGCTAGCTATGGTGTGTCAGTAGACCCAGGATGTAAGACCAACAATCATTGATGCTCGATTGATGGACACTTATAGGATGGGGTGGGGAACGTGTTGCAAAAATATTTTCCTATAAATGCAGCCAATACCTCGAATATGTATAAGCACGGCTGTATCAATTCTTCATTAACTGACTTACAAGACTTACAATTGGTAATGCTCTGTTGAGGCTCATTTGGCCACGCACATAATGGCAATATGCAATCAGTCGATTTGGCATAGTGTATCATTCACATTGTTTAGGCAGCCTCTCTATCATTTTCATTTACTTTCTCTTTTATCACCACATTGTTCTTTCATAATACATATAAATATATCCTTCAAACTATACTTTACAGAGTACGCTAATTGTAGATGATAATACACTCAAAAAGCCTGTTACTTTCGATCAATGCTCGTCCTCACTTGCAGGTTTGCTCAATAGGCGTCTCTCATCTGTAAAATGAATATCAGCTGCATCACCACACAGCACATAGTGTACTAAGCAGTGGATGTTCTTTCAGCAATCAGCATAACTGGATGAAAATCTGTATTGCGCTGGCTATCATGGGCATATGCATCAAGATTGAGGAATTGAGCGCCGGGCAGAGGAGCATGTGAATATACATATCCGGGTGGCAAATTGTCAATTTGGGAAATTTCAGCGCCCATTTTGTCACTGGCTGGCACAGCTGGCGTTCAAGGCAGACGTGGCATTGGGATTGGTGTCGGCTGTTGGTGTCGGTCAGGTGAAGGAACAACCTTTCCTTTGCGCCTGCAGAGTGTCCACAAATTTTGGGCAGTGCCATATTGCCAACGAAGGCATCCATCTCTGTGGTTATGACGAAGTATAGCCATCTGTCTTTCTATCGCGGCCTTCACTATTCTATACCCAGCGAACTCAACTCCCCGCTTCTTCTCTTCTCAGACCTCGGCACGAGGCTTCTTGAACAGGTATTGGGTTTCTTCTATTGCAGTGCACAAAAACCCTGCTTGGGCCATTCTGGCCATATTCAACGCCAGGCGCATGTCGGACTGTTCCAGCTGTACCCGACCTCCTTGCGTTGCCACAGTAGCAGATATGTTGGAAACCTACAAGAGATTAGTTGCTGCATCTAAGAATGACAATCGGCCACTACCTCCAACTTATATACTTGCATAGCCTCCTCCAAGGTAATTAAAGCCTGTTTTGCCCACTCTCTGGGATGCTTATCAAGAAATCCACACGCAAAAATCCCAGACCTGACATCCTCACGATGTTGGATTTCACAGACTGTGATGACAAATGCCTTGGTTGATCATAGAGGTTTCCCATTATGGGTAGTGATACATTGGTCACATAGCTCTCTACATATATCCGCTGTACGTTAGACGGTCAGTGGACGGCTGTTTACCATGATATGGATATAGTCACATCTAACTGCATGCTGCTACTTATTCTTGCTGCATCCTGTCTTAAGGACGATTTTTAAATGTGCATCCTGGGTCATATTATCGGTCGCTGCATTGGCAGCGTCGCAATGTGCTAACTGTTGTCTGCATTGTTGCTGTGTTCCATTGAGTGACACATGGGATGAAGCACCCGTCGATCGGCTTGATTCGGATCTGCTCTCACCTGGCTGAGGTGTTGGTGTAGCCATGATTTGCTGGTGTGGAATAGCAGAGGAAGATGATAATGAAAAGAAGTGGGAAGTCCTGAGGAATATAGAGTCTGCTCCAAGTCAGAATGGAATAAGTAACAGCCAACTTGCACTTTCTACTAAAGATGAATCCTGTAGCGTGTGGCTGCAAGATACAGCGGTTTCCCACGGTCCCGCAATGTGGAGTACGTCGGTCCGATGGGGTTTGTGTGTTTCACTGGGTATAGCAAGGTGTACGACAGCCAATATGACATGATTGTCTGATATCAATAGCAAATTTTTCGAGGGAAAGGATGTCTGGTGAGGTTTGTCTCAAAAAACTCCTGGGGATATTACATGAAACTGATGGTCACAATCAAGTCATGTTGTATGGTAAGCCCCATTTTAGTGACAGTCAAAATGCCGATTTTGCGCTGTTCATCTTGATCAAATGTACCAACCTTGACATAAAAGATGCAGATTGCCTCCATATCATTCAGATCTTTCAAATTATAACATCACGCCCAACAACAAAGTCACCACAAACAACAATGGTCAATGCTCCAACAATGAAGTTTTGGCCACCTGTCGCAGGCAAATATGGCAAATCGACAAAGCGTTCCACATGACGATGTCATATAGCGAATGACGGCAACAGCCGCTTACAGGCAGAAAGAGTCCAAGCCCTTGAAGCGTTGTGCAGCTTGCGATCCAAAAGAAGCCTGCGGCAGAGAAACAATGAGAAATGCGCTGTGTATGAACCGAAGCGAAGGAGAAATGGATCGAGGATAATGTTGACAGAGAAACCACTGTAGAAAACAAAGCGAGATGAAGATGCACAGACAGCGGTTAATCAGGAGCAGGAAGATATGACGAAAACTGAATATGCGGGATTGACAATGAGAATGCCCTGCAGAACGTGTCAGGAGATGTTAAATGATATCGGAGACAGTTTGAGTGATCTTGCGAGCTCCGAAAATGAGGAGGATCTGGAAGATGAGGATGATGCAGATACAGAGCTGGGCAAGCTGAGCAAAGATGACTTACCCAGCTGGGTGATGGGCACGATCTCCAAAATGGCACAGCTGTGCATGGAGAGGTTTCGGAAGAAGCAGATGAAGCTTGATGAATTGACACAACCGGGATGGGGGGACGTGGGCGACTTGTTCTGTGAAAGAGAATAGAAGTACGCCACAACCGAATTGACGGTTCCAGCAGTTGTTAAACCTCAAACACATGGTGTTCTATCCACACCTGCACCCACATCATTGCGAGAACTTATGGAAACTTTTGATATCATCCCAGGAATATAGCTCCAGCCTCATGGGACTTCTTGTCCAGGAAGTAGTCATATCAAGCTAGGTTCCGGGAAAGCACAGTTAAAAAAAGGCATGGCATGTCTTCCGTACAACGTGGATCCCGATTCATTACCTATTCAGCGAGCGAAGCCTGTTGAACCTGTATGCTTTCACCCCTGTAAATTCCCTTCCCAGCTGATCACCCTATAGAAATTGGATTCGGATGAAGAAATGGTAATGGCTCCTGTGATGCTGGAGGAATACACAGACAAATTGAATCTTTTGACATCGTATCTCACTGAAAAGCGATTTTTGTACCAATTTTGCTACGTGTCAGCGTTGTTTTAATTTCAGTGACCCAATTGTGAGACACAATAATTCATTCGTGCATGTGCAAGGGTCATTCGCACCATGTGAAAGGTTTAGATCTCAAATCAGGCTGTAAGATGACCAATAAAATTGATATCTTTTTGCCTGTTACTGTCAAGTAAGAAAGCGAAAACTAAATGAGAGACAAAATTTACTAACACAATATAAGTGAGTGATGTCATACGAGTCATAGAAGGAGTGGTCAGTGCTGAATACGAATCAGTCTGAATGACGACCATCATGCAGCATTCATCTATGTATCCAACTGCACAACCCTCCACACAGACCTGGTGCGAATGGCTGAGATATTTCAAATTACTCACGGTACGTCATGCAAATTAAGGAGAAGGGGCTGGATAACGAAACCAGTGGAAGTCGGGCTACATTAATCAAAAACGAGTGGAATGTACATGCCCCAAATTGCTGCCTGAAAGCGTGGGACTGTGTCATGACCACGTCATCAATCACCAAGATAACATGGATAGTTGTTGACCAGAAATTGAGAGCCCACAAAGTATCTGGATGCAGATGATAATATGAAGAAATGCTATATTGGCGGTCAATTATGACTATACAATTCGTCCCATGCAGTTATTGGGAGTACAATGACTGTTTGTATGTGTTTGATGTGAGAATCAACAGAGTGTCAATGATCTTTAGTCTGACACTGTGAGCAATCAAAGGGCTGCATTGTCACATCCTTGCAAATGAAATATATTAGTCAGCATTGTAGCCAAAAAGACAAGCAACACACACATTGCGCCGTCCGAATAATGAGTGTCAATCATTTTTGGCCTTCCATGATGGAAAATCCAAGGGCTGTCCAACAACATCAACCCATGATCAAACTGTCAGGCGCCTGCCGAGGCAAAAATTCTCGCGACATCATCCCAACTATGTTCTAAAAATGAGCGTCAATGGAGTGTCAATGATTTTTGGTCTTCCAACTTGCATAATCCAATGGCTGTGCATCCCCATTGATCCATAATCGAAGTATTGGCAGCCTGTATGGGCACAGATGGTGGTAAAGATATCACTACTGCCTGCTCAAAATATGCGTCAGCGGTGCGGCAACAGTTTTTGTCAGAATCAGTATGCTTCACTGCAATGAACTGCTTTGCGTCATACTTAAACTGAATTTTTAAAGGTCAGTGTGTTCAATATGTCCTTGTGTACAACGTCTCAACTATGCGTGCAATATCTCACAGGTCTTATTGTTGTCTTGGATGTGGCTCTAGAGTCAATATTTAAGAACCACCGTTCTACTTTACTATAATGAAACATTAGGCTGTCTCTCAACTCAAATAAAGCAGCTTTCAATATCCTACCACCATGTCAGATTCCCAATCATTGAATATGATGTTGCTAGACGTTATGATATCTTCCAACAATGAACGTCTCTTTATTCATGATTTGAGTGACCTCACTTTACAAATCATATTTGATGCCTGGTTGGCATCTATGAAAGTGGGCTCGAAGTGTCCTATTGCTTGAAATCATTCCAGACACACGCCTTTGTGGGGATTCTATAAGTATTGCGTAATTGAGGAGACAGGCAGCCCTGGAATGATATGTATCGTGTGTCATCAAGTTCATCGCCATCCATCAGAACATTGGACCAGCTCAAAGGGGAAACACCTACTGGCAAAAGCGCACATTGCAAAGTTAGACGAATTAACAGAGTCAGAAGTTTCTGAATTGACAAGGACGACCATTGATGAAACAGCTTTGACAATACTGAGGTGAAAAGGCTGTCGAGGAATCACAATAGTAAGTTTGCAGAGGAAATTCATAGTCGATAGTTAGATTTTACCTATATCGATTGAAATGACAGACACAACACTCCACACTGGCAACCAGGGACAGTGTAACTTCCGAATTTCACCAAGACACCTGGAATCGCTACCTCATGGTTGGATTTGTTTCAACACATTTTCTTTCAAACACTATGTCCAAGCTCGAGCAATGGCGGTCATATAATGCATTACGCAGCAAGCAGGTGCAGCCGACAGCCAGCACCCTTACCAACATTTGCCGGAGGGAGTACTCACCGACAGTGGATACAATTAAGACGCAATTACCATCAAGAAATACAGTTAGCTGAGCTTTGGACAGGTGGACATTGCCAACATAATTAGCCATAATGCCGGTCATAGCTTACTATAGGGATCGAGGTTTGACTTTGCGAGAGGTACAACTTGCTTTCGATGATCGTTATATCCTGCTCTTTCCTTATTTACAACACCAATTAAGGACGATAGGTCAAGGGTCAACTTACAGGAACCAGGCAAGCCATATATTTGAATGAAGATCTTGATCATTTTGCCCTTACCAACGGTCGTTCAATTGGAATTACGACTGAAAATGGTTCCTGAAATTACAAGATGACTCAGGAACTACAATCAACCGTAGAGGCCTCAGGGATCGAGTGGGCTTCAATGAAGAAACACATACCATGCATGGCGCACATCATTCAGCTTACTTTGGATGCGTTCATGAGTGGTGGTGGTGTAAAAGGCCGCACCAAGTCTTGGGAAGCCCATCAGCGTGATCAGCAATTTGGAGAGAATGAATGCACAGCCATTGGGAAGAGTCAAAGACGACGAAAAGTGGACAATGCTAGATTCAATACGTTGTCGGCTCTGAGACCAGGTTTCGCAAAGATCATTGAGAAAGTACATATTTCAAGACATTTTGAAAAACCTGAAACTGACCTTCATTTAGCAGAGAATACTTGCTGCATTGGTTACGCTGACACCTGGTCGTCGAAACGAGTTCATTTACAGTCTAATAGCCCAAGTACAATTTGCAGTGCAACCTATTATGGATGTGAAAACACAGTGAAATTCGAGAATGTAGTTGCTTGAGCATGGCTACCGATTACAAGGATTCCCCCGCGAGTGACTCAACAATCCAAAATACAATCATAACTGGCAACTCTTCACAACACAGCATGAATGGACCGTAGTCAAGTACGTCATGGAAGTTTTAAGGCCATTCCAATACTGGACCCTGTGGATGTTGAAAAGGCATACGGTTTCTCTTTATCACCTCATCCCTCTCTACAATGGCATGTTCGACCATATGGATGGCATTATGGGAGCTTCAGCTAAGAAGAAGAGTCAATGGAAGGAATACTTACACTTTGCCATGAAGTTGGCATGATAGAAGCTGTGGAAATGTTAAGCTGTAGTAACTCCAACGACCAGTGTGCGTCTCATTTCACCACATCTCTTCAATCTCTCCCGGAATTCGTGATCATCTTGGAACCGGGACAAGAGAATGGATAATACTGCTGCGGATGAGACTTCTCATACTACCCAATATCAAGTGGCATTGTTGAAATATGTGGAGAAAGAATACTGTTCCAATCAATGACAAATGTCTGTCATTAAACCCAAAAATGTTCAGGGCAGCAATCACCTCTTCTCTGCAAAGCCTTCTGGGTTTGGTCAATCGTCTTGTCTTCCATACAATTTGTGCAGTGATGATGAAGAATACTTAATGCCTAAAAGCATCACTGAAACGACACCTGGATGACACGATCACTCATCACCCATTTTGGTAGCTGCATGACCCGATCTGAATTCACTGCCTGAAGCACCCAAGAACTGGGGGCAAGTTAATCAAAATCTCAATTATTACCATGCCAACCCCATGGAGAGTAGCAGCACATTTTGGTTGCCGTATATCACCAACTGGTGGTGTCAACAAGAGGGAACGCACTGAAAGTATGCCGGGCTCTCCAATTTGGCATGCGGCAGATTCTCTCTCATACCACATGGGGTCAGAGTGGAGACCAGTGCATCCCTTGTGCGAGACGTTATCGGCTGGAGGCAGTCTAGAACCACAAGGGTGACCCTGTGGGAAAAAGTTGTAGTAAGACAGTCTGGTTGAGCCAATAACGGAATATTGGCAGGCGATTACACAACATTGGATACCACGCAGACTGAAAACGACAAGGGATTGAAGAGAGAGGCGGAGCAACGAACATTTCACAGACTGGCCAAGGTCGAAGACTTTTTGGAGAGGTGGCTGGGCAGCCAATACCTCGGTGCTACACAGAAGGAATCTCGCTCCCAACTCAAGCAAATGACAGCTGTAGGATACATTTCAGATACGGAAGAGATTATCACAGCATCCTGGTGAACCTTTCAACATGATGGTGCAGCTGCATTTGAATTGTCAGAATGATCACAGTTGCCACCCGCTTTGTCTGCAAAGGACCTCCGTAGAGGACAATCTCAACTATCAAATGTCCGCCGAATCTCAAGAATCAACCATCATCCAGCCGAAAGTGATGAGGACAGTGCACCACAAAGCATGTCAGACACCGATAAATGCCATGACTGGAATGCTGACTTCGATAATTGTAACGCGACCGATGCTGACCAGGAGGCAGACAACCAATCCAATATCAAGTATAACAATGGCATTGATGCTCCAGCAAGCCCAAAGCACTGGGATGTGAGTGCCACACGAATGGTTCCTCGATTCATTCGGCCAACATGGAGGTTGATGTTACAGGCCGAAAACGGGTTGATGACGGTCACTACAATAGAAAGAAGGAGGAATAAATGAAACAAGAAATAGTAGGACAGAATGGGTCAGTATGTTATCACCAGGTTCTATATGTTCCTTGACCAAGAATTTCACTTCGAGAAATATTAGGGGAGAATATTGAGCAGTAGCATGTGAATATTTGTTCATAAACAGAAGTATGGCAGGCGAATTGAATCATTCAGTATGAAGACTGAATTTGATAGAATGAGAGTGACCCGTGCAAGAAGATTACCGGGCTCAGCTTTGCCAAACGGCTGAGTTTCAATCTGGATGAGAGGCAACCAATAAGTCTAAATAATTATCCATACCATTATGAATGGCTGCAGGTATTGACTCGACAATATATTAACATGAGCGTCAATGGAGCGTCAATAATTTTTGGTCTTGTAAGCACAGTAATTGTAAAGTGAATTTGTTGTTTTTAAGCATAACCGATGTATTGGCTGCCTTTATAGGCAAATAGCAAAAGACACGGTCGCTGCCCCATTCTGAAAATGAGTGTCAACTGAGCGTCAACGATTCTCAGCTTTGCACCTTTGGTTATCTAGGTGTTGATTTGTGGTAATGATTTATATACAATGGGTTAGTGGCCTTTTCAGGCAAAACAATCAGTTATCACATCGTTACCCAATCATGAAAATGAGCATCAACGGAGCGTCAACCATTTTTGGTCTTTTGATTCAGGTAATTAAAAAGTCATCTGGTTATGGTTAGGCATAATGAATGTAATGTCAGCATTTATAGGTCAAAGAGTAAGCAACACAGTCATTGGTGCATTCTGAATATGAGCGTCAATGGAGTGTCAATGATCTTTGGCATTGCATCATGAGTTATCTAAGTGGTGATGTGTTGCTGACATCTATAAACGAGGTATTCACCAAGTTTAGTGTCAAAAACAACAGTGGCATGCACCCTGCCCCATCCTGAAAATGAGCCTCAACAGAGCCTCCATGAGATTTGGTCTTGCATCTTTGGTAATCTAAGTGTCGCTTTGCAACAATAATGCATATACAATGTGGTGCAGGCCTTTTCAGCCAAAACAGTGCATGATATCTTCGTTACCCCATCTTGACCATGATTGTCAATGGAGCGTCAACAGAGCGTCAACAATTTTTGGTCTTGTATATTGGGAAATCAAGATATTGCACAGATATTTGAGCTCATAACAGAACTATCGACCGCCTTTGTAGTCCAAAATACAGCTCACAAAAGGAACATCATTGATTCCAAAATGATCGATACAGCAACCTGCAAACCATTCAAAAAGTGATTATTGGATGTTGAATGAGTGATTTTGATCAAATAATATTATCAAATGGCAAGAGCAAGAGCACTATAAGACTCTGCAGACGGACCCGCTGGACAACCCACTGACAACATACCCAACTCAGAGGTGTTGGGAGATTTCCATCGAACTGTACACCAATAGATATTTCAGGTGAATTAATGACCCAGACCGCCAATCTGGCGATGGTTCAGTTCTGACCCAGACCAGGACCCACGGTGACGGTCCAGAACCGTTGCTATCGCTACTCATGACAGGACTATTGACTGGCTTTATCGGTAAAAATACAAAATATTGAAGGAATAACCCGCATTCTAAATAATCGATATCGCAAAATGCACACCATACCCAAAGTGATTACTTAATGTTGAATCAGCGCTTTTGATAATGTACAATTATCAAACAGCAAAATCAAGAGCAGTATACGAATCTACAGATGGACCCATTGGGTGACCTGCCGACAACCCACCCAATTCAGATGGGTTGGGAGATCCATATTGAACCATACGTGAATTAACCGTTGAGGTGTATTGGCAATTCTGACCACCAATTTGACAACCATTCAGTTTCAACCTGGACCCAGACCCAAAGGGACAGTCCGGAACCATTGCTAACAGTATGTTCATTGTATGGTAGAAAGATGAAAGAAGGAGAAAGACTCGTGATATATGAACCAGACATCAGCCACTGCTGCTGTTACCATGTGTCAGACCTGTAACAGTTCCCCCTGCTGCTGTGCTGCACAAAATCAACCCGAAGCAGCCAGAACTATAGAACTCAGAAAGTCAAACATCAACGCAAATAAGAAGAAATGGATGAAGAACACATATGGCCAGATGACAGCCATAATGTACAAAACTCTATAGAAACCTACACCATCCTCGAAAACACAAAGATAACAATGAGCAGAGTAAACATCATGCTGGGCTCAACCAAGCTAACACAGCTGCTCCTGGTGGGAACCCAAAGAACCAGACCAAACTGACAATACTTCCCCTGGGCTCGGTGAACTGTCAGTCAAGCCAGCAATAAACATTAAACATCCACCCTGTGAATCGTCCTACAGGTGACATAGATGCACTTGGACTCCGTGATTGAGTGACCTTTGTAATAAACTTGGGAGCCCATCCTGGTGTGAACTTGGAGGCCGGAATCAAGCAAGTTTCGAGATAAACCTGGAGACTGTAACTTAGTCAACTTGGAGATGCAGTCCAAGGCTGGGATTGGGCACTTTTGTAGGTGCACCTGCGGGCCATCATAGTATAAAATTGGAGGCCATAATCAAGCGAGTTAGGGTATAATCATGGAGGCTGTGATTGACTGAGTTTGGAGAGGCACTCAGAGGCTATAATAAAGTGGGATTGGAGCAGAACTTGGAGGTGGCCAATGCGAGGCACACCATGTGCTGATTAGTCCCAAATTATCAGTTTGTTCACTTGCAACTGTGGAAATGTGACCAGGTGACTACATCTTGATGCTCTTTTGGAGTGGGGGCTGTTGGCGGTCATTGCCGTTGAGAGACCTGCCCCAAGCTGAAGCTACATTGAGGGGTCAATGCATAATCGTGAGTAAGAAGGGAATACAGATGATCTTGGGTGGATTCTGTACCCACTGTATGCTGTACTCTGTGTTAACTTATGATCATAGCATGGAGAGATAGAGAGAAATGACTTGACTTTTTGTTCTGCGATGACAGTGGATTTATGGACAAGAAGAAGAGCTGAGAGATGACGATGGGAGTGATATCAACGATTCAGGTGGATATGCGAGATCAGGGGTATGACATGCCTGATAGGGGTTAGAAGACCTGGTATCGATGTTGATTGTTGCTGGATAATGACTTGTATCTTCCATATCAGGAATTGTAAATTGACTCACCAATGCAATTCTCATAAGTCCAAGTTTCTCATGATAATTTTGTGCATCTCCTCACATCTCTCTCTTTCCTGTCCTAAACTATACCATCACCTAAAACAGGAAGTTAAGTCATCCCTCTCAATCTCTCCTTGCGATGATCCTGAGTTAACACTAAGTACAGCGTACACCAACTACACTGAATACTGTATTCACTAAGTACAGAGAGTACTGCAATCACTACCTACACCGAGTACTACATACACTGAATACAGCATACACCACATACTGCATCATCCTAAGATTAACTGTCTCCTGCTCATACCAAGTCTCTCATCACTCATCTCCCATCATGCAGTAGTCATTGTTGGACTCCACTGGCTTCATTGCTACTATAACATGTTACCCTATGAACCGAGTCTCAGCTACTGACAGGGCTCTGTCCTGATCTACCGCCTCCCGATGGACTACTTCCACGGACTGCAATCTTGAACAATCATTGAATCCAAGTGAATATGAAAACTCATTCCATTACTGCCCCCAAGTTTGCATGATCATGGCCTCCAAGGGCATCTTCAAACTCGCGCAATCATGGCCTCCAAGTGCATCCCAATCTCGCTCAATCATGGCCACTAAGTGCAACTTTAAGTTCACATGATAATGGCCTCAAATTGCATTTCTAAATTCACTGGATTTCGGGCTCAAATTGCATCTCCAAACTCGAACAATCACAGTATGGTGAAACAAGGGAGCTAGAAGGCAGACGACCCATTATCAACACACCGCCCCAGCTTTCCTGAAATCCAAAGGGAATTTGCAAGACAGACCAGTTCTGGAGTGAGGAAGTGATATGGTACCAGACTGTGAGAAACCACACAAAGTGTGAGAATCGATGAACTTTCGGCAAGAGTATGTGAGGAACAACACAAGTAGTATGGATCTAGAATAGCTCAGCGAGAATGCGTGGGACCAAGCGCTGGGAAGGATAGAGTGTATAGTTCATATAATGTGATGTTGTCAATCTACCTTGGGGTCTTCCAAATATGAATTCCCCATTGCTTGGTTCCTCTCCATTATCACTGTATCTCCGTACACCCCCCAAACTCCCTCAGTAGCGTCCCGGTATCCAAGTATCTTCATACCCCCCCCACCGCCTTCGCCTCACCAAATCTAGTGGTGGCGGTGGTGGTGGTGGTGGTGGTGGTGGTGGTGGTGGTGGTGGTGGTGGTGAGAAACAGATTTTCCTGCCAGAAGAGCCCCCAACTGCATCGCTTGGCTTTCTCAATCGGCATGTCCAGGTGCTCCTGCAATTACCCTCGAGTACCATCTGCGGCCAAATTCACACTATCAATCAATATAGAGAGAGGTAGATAATACATGCCATATTATACTGTAGTGAATCCTGTGACTGAAATAAAGGTGAATATGATAGACAAAATGCCTTACAGTTATAGAACCCTAAGGACCACTGCTGTTGGAACACGGCACCTAGTCTGATGCGAAGTCGTGCAGCGGTTTCAACTCTGCTCGAAGTCTTCTGCAGACCTGCATCCTTACAATGTATTGCTGCCGCTAGGAGCCTTTGGGAGTATTCAGGAGTTGTCGGACCGGAATCCCAGGGTGGTGAAATTCCCGACTTAACCAAACAGATGCTGTGGTCTTCAGGTGTACCTCCAAGTACCTGCCAGCGTTGGCAACAAGCCTGAGAGCGCGGACGACAAGCGAGACAGCACCTGGCATTCCTGGCAACTACATCAGCAAAATGTAGATCGGTCCGGAATCTACACGCCAACTTCCCCGACACTCCGGTCGACCTCACCAGTGCTTTTAAGTACTTCCAGATGCTCCCAGGCCCCCCTGGAGCTAAGCAAAGTGCTTTCAGACTCTGCAAGAGCATTCTCAGGTGCTCCTCAAAGCACTTGCAGTTATAGAGGTGCATTCAGGATGCTCTGATATTTGACATATAGGATAGTCAAATTTTGGAGCAGCTGAAACCTCTGCGCAGGTCTGCGGGAGACTTGGAGAGCAGCTGAGACCTCAGCGCAGCTCTGCGGGAGACTTGGTGCCGTATTTTCGCAGCAGTGGTTCTTAGGGTTCCATAACCCCAAGGCATTTCGTCTTTGTTACAGTCACAAGATTTGCTACATCATAATATGGCATGTATTATCTATCTGAGTCCCTCTATATATATACATATGGTCAATGTGGCTGCAGACGTTACTTGGCTGTAATCAGAGGATGACCTGGAGATGCTGATTGAGAGAACTTATAGATGCATCTGGAGACAATTGTGGCAGGAATATCCGTTTCTCACCAACACCACCATTCGGTTTGGTAGGGGGAAGCCGGCAGGGTGCATACGGAGATACAGGGATATTGGAGACGGGCTGAGCGACTGGGCGTATGGAGATACTGATATAACGGAGATGGACTGAGCAACAGGGAGTACATATTTGGGAGACCCCAGCATTGCTAGACATCATCTCAGTATACGAAATGCACAGTCTATCTTTCCAAGCTATCGGTTCCACGCACTCTTGCCTAGCTTTCATAGATCCATCCGATTTGGGCGGTTCCTCACACAATCTTGCCAAGCTTTCTTAATCCACGCAATTTGTGTGGTTCCTCACGGCCGTGTACCCCTTCATATCATCTCACCCTCTCCCTACACTCCTCGAGCCAGAACCGCTCTTCCTCACAAATTCCCTTTGGACGCCGTGAGTGCACCGCCATTTCACCACTCCATGATCGAGCGAGTTCGGAGATGCACTTGGAGGCCAAGATTGAGTGAAATCAGAGATGCACTTTGAGGCCGTAATTGAGCTAGCCTGGAGGCCATCATTGTCTAACCTTGGAGGCTGTGATCGAGCGAGTTTGGAGATGCACTGGGAGGCTGTAATCGACGGAACTCAGAGAAGCACTTGGAAGCGGTAATCGAGCGGGTTTGATGATGCACTTTGAGGGCATCAATGAGAGCGATTGGATATGCACTGGGAGACCATGATCAACTGAACTCAGAGCAGCACTTGGAGGTCGTAATTGAGCGAGTTTAGTGCTGAACTTGGAGGCCATGATCGAGCCGCTTTGGTGAGTCACTTGGATGATATGATAGTGCGAACTTGGAGGCTGCGATCGAGCGAGTTTGGAGATGCCCTTGGAGGCCTCGATCGATCGAGATTGGAGGAGAACATGTAGGAGGTCAATCTGGACGCGGTCGATCCTGAGGCGGTCGATCTGGAGGCGGTCGATCTGGAGGCGGTCGATCTGGAGGGGGTAGATAGGGAAAGAGGCACAACCCGAGTTAAGACACTATTCATTGGTTAACTCGTAATTGTGGGAATGTAGAGAATTGAGTACAAGACGGTCCGCCAAGAGATGAGAGATGAGGGACCGGCTACGAGCGGGAGACAGTCGATCTTGCGATGATGCAGTACTCCGTGTATGCAGTACTCGGTGTATGCAGTACTCGGTGTATGCAGTACTCGGTGTATGCAGTACTCGGTGTATGCAGTACTCGGTGTATGCAGTACTCGGTGTATGCAGTACTCGGTGTATGCAGTACTCGGTGTATGCAGTACTCGGTGTAAGCTGTACTCAGTGTTAACTCATAGTCATTGGATGTAGAGATAGAGAGGGATGACTTAACTTCGTGTTCATAGGTGATGGTAGAGTGGGGACGAGAGAGAGAGAGATGAGAGGAGATGGGAATTCATCATATGAAACTGGGACTTAAGAGTTTTGCGTGTGCGAGTCAATTTACCATTCCTGATATGGCAGGTACGACCCCCGATCCAGGGGGTAATAACACCGATAAAAAGTCTTCTACACCCAACCAGGTAAGTCGTACCCCTGATTTGTCATATCCGCTCGTATCCTCCATATTGTTCACATCTTCATCCCTAATCTCTCTTTCTCGTCCAGAACTCTACCATCATTGCAGAACAAAGTTCAGTCATATCTCTCTATCTCGCCATGCCATGATGATGAGTAAACACAGAGAACAGCATACACCAAGTACAGCATACACCATGTTCAGCATCCACCCAAGAGTGTCTGTCTTCCCTTCATTCTCACGATTACGAGGTGACCCTTGAATGTAGCTTCAGCTTCCGGCGTGCCTCCCTACAAGATTGAATGCCACTAGCCATCTCTCCATGAGAGCTCAAAGGTGAAGTCACCTCATCACATTCCCACGGTTACGACTTAACTAAATGATGAATAGAGTCTAACCACCTGGCATGACTCCAAGTACTCCGCCAATCTTGCTTGATCGGCATCCAAGTGCATCTCCAAACTCGCTCGATCATGGCCGCCAAGTGCATCTCTGAGTTCACTCCATCTCAGGGTACAAGTGCATCTCTAAACTCGCTCGATTAAGGCGTCCAAGTTCGCACGATCGCGGCTTCCAAGTGTATCTCCAAACGCCCTCATTCATGCCCTCCAAGTGCATCACCAAACGCGCTCGATTACGGCCTCCAAGTGCATCTCTGAGTTCACTGGATCATGGCCTCCCAGTGCATCTCCACCCTCGCTTGATCACTGCCTCCAAGTGCATCTCTGAGTTCACACAATCACGGCCTCCAGGTGTATCTCTGAGTTCACTCGATCATCATCTTCAGGCACACCATGAATTGCACTCAAGTACTGCGTGCAGCCAGTCCAGATATACCGTGTGTAGATGAGTAGATACATAGATACATAGATGAGAATACAAACTGAATAGATGAGTTTTAAAAATCGTTGAACGATAAGTAGTAGCTATGATTTCCAGGCGGACCAGCAGCATTCCCAAACAAGATGTTGTGTCTCCCAGACTGCACTACACTGATTCGAGGTGCTCCCAGGCTTGTTGCCGGCGCTCCCAGGCGTGTAGTCAACGCTCCCAGGTGCTCACAGGCTTGTCATTAGCGCTCCCAGTCTTGTCACTGGCGCTCCCAGGTGCGCACAAGTCCACCTGACGGCCACTGCGTCCGGTACAGTCAACTCTGGGATTTGACCACCCTGGCATTCTGGTCCGACAACTCTCAGACACTCCCAGAGGCTCCCAGTGACCGAAATACATTTTGCTGATGTAGCCTGGATGCAGTTCCGCAAGCCTGGGAGCACATCAGAGTGCCTGTGACTATGCTGGGAATGCCAACAACAAACCTGGGAGTGTGGGCAGCATGCCTGGGAGCACCTCGAATCATAGTAGTGCAGTTTAGGAAAAACAACATCTTCTTTGGCCTTGCTGGTGCACCTGGAACTTATAGCTACTACCTGTTGTTCAACGATTGTTGAAACTCAAATATTCAATATGTATTCTCATCTATGTATCGATATATCTATGTATCTATATCGCTATCTATCTACACATGGTATATATGGATTGGCAGAAGGCGGTGATTGAGACAAAATCGAGGTGTGCCTGAGGCAAACGATCCAGTGATCACGGACACGATCTTCGAGGCCATGATTGATCGAGTTTGGAGATGCAGTGGGAGGCCACGATTGTGCAAACTTGGAGGGTGTGATTGAGCCAGTTTGGACATGCACTTATGAAGCTATAATTTCGCAAACTTGGAGGCCGTAATGGAGCGAGTTTCAAAATGCACTTTGATGCCGTGATCGAGTGAACTTAGAGATGTACCCTGAGGACATGGTCAATTGAGTTTCGGGATGCGCTTGGAGGCTATGGTCAAGCAAGATTGGTGGGGAACTTGGATGTGGTTGAAGGGAGGCATACCAGGTTCTGATGAGATGCTATTCATCAGCTAGTTAACTCGCAACCATGCAAATTTGACATGGTGACGTAACCTTTGAGCACTCCTGGAGAGCTCGCTGCTGGTGGTCAATCATGTAGGGAGGGATGGCAGAAGCTGAAGCTACATTCATGGGTCAACTTGTATTCAGTATTACAAAGGGAAGATAGGCAATCTTCGGTGGACGCTGTATTGGGTGTTAATCCATCATCATGGCTGGGAGTGATTGAGGGGGATGCCTCAACATTGTGTTCTGCAATAATGGTAGTGTTGTGGATGAGAAAGACCCATGGGGGATGAAGATAGGAATACTATGCAGAATACAAGCAGATATGGGAAATCGGGGGTACCACTTGCCAGATTGGGTTTGAAAGGCCTCATGTCGGTGTCCATACCCACTTGATCACAAGTTCTACCTGCTGTATCAGGAATCTCCAATAGAGATGTACACGATATTTGCTAGAGTTCTAGTTTCGCATGATGATTTCCCCCATCTCCTCTCATATCTCTTTCTCATCATCAACTTTACCACCACCTAACAACACGAAGTTAAGTCATCCCTTTCTATCTTTCCATAACATGATCATGAGCTCACACCTAGTACAGCATACACCAAGTCCTGCATACACCATGAACTGCATACCCCAGGTTATGCATACACCGAGTACTGCAAACACCGAGTACTGCACACACTGGGTACTGTATCATCCCATGGTTGCCGTCTCCCGCTCCCAGCTAGTCTCACACCTCTTGCTGGACCGAGTTGCATTGAACTCTCTACATTCCGACAATGACAAGATACGCAGCAAAAAGAGTCCTGGCTCCCGTCGTGCCTCAGTCCTGATCTACCATTTCCAGATCAACCACCTCCAAGTACATCAGTACAATGTGAGATGGTGCTGAAGTCATAACTCGATGACTCAGCTATTTGGGTCAGCTGCACTGATCATTCCAGAAGCTCCCAAAAGATCCTGCACAGGTTTAATAGAACACGATGTGCATCTCAGGTGCTCCGCGAGTACTCTCATGTGCTCATCAATGCTTCTGACGTTGCAGAACAGAATACAGGATTATTCTGAAGAGTATGAAGTTGTCTTCAGAATGCCTTTACATCGTGCCTTGAAGTTGGTAAAATTTGGGAGCTGCTAGGACTATGACACTCATCTCCAAGCTGATTCTGATGCAGCTGGTGCCGCACTCTCCTGGTGTGATAATCTATAATGTCCATATCGAATAGTACAATTCAATAAACTGTCACCCAGCTACACACCTGAATCAGGCATTCTAATCTATACAATATACAGTCCAGTGGGTATCCAAATCCACATGATAATACACAGGCCATACAGTATCAATGCCGTACGATGCAGCATTCTCCTGCAACAAATGTGCCAGTCCAACGATTCCTCCAATGGGTACAATATGCATTACATTTGTGTGTTTGACAACCCAGATGAACCTCTCAATATATTCAGCCCAACCATGCAGATCATTGTACTTTGTTGGAATCACCACCGCATATTCTTGAGCTTGACAATGTAATACCCATTGTTGAGTGATCTTGCACCTCTTAGGAAAGGTCCATAATGCGTTCCTTGCTGGCTGGTGCTTCAGAAATTGGAGGATCTGATGTATTGGAGTCCAGCTGAAGTATAATACAGGAAGAGAAGGAGTCGATCCTTTGAAAGTGTTATCAAGGTCATTCTCTTCACTTTGCATATACTGGACCCTGATGATATGAGCTTCAGGCAGGATCCCTTAGTTGGCATTGATATATTCTACCGTGCAATGAAGTCCCAGATGCTCGACAGAAGTAGGGCTGTGAAATGGTTGACAGTAACACAACAGCCTATTCTGGAGTTTAAAAACTATACTGTCTATGAGTACATTGGGATCATACTTGAGCACCAGTCCACTAACTTTGTATCCCCAGTACTCGTCAATGTTTGCTCGGAATAGCTGTCCGAAGTTGGGAATTTAGACATCTTCTGATCAATCCAGAGTGAGTTTAATTTGATACTTCTGCACACTCCAGGGAAATGCTTTTCTCTCCAATGATATCGATGCAGTGATACAGGGTGGATAATGGGCTCGTCCTGAATTGTCTGGAGATGTGTTTGATGGGCTCTATGTGTACTTTGCCATGTAAAGGTAGCAGACAGTAAGGTGAAAACTTTTGCAGAGTCAATGTCATACCAGCCTTGGAGTGCAAGATATGGCAGTGTCTCCTCAATATAGTCAAGACCAGTACAGCGGTCATTATGCTTCAGCATCTGTTGAACGAGTTTTGACTTGGTTGTGGTAATGGTTTGCCTCTTTCATGTTGGCAATATGAAACCATTTCGAAATGTCAGTGTTAAAGTTGTCCCTGGAACCGATGCGCCAAATGGACTCTAAAATATAGATTGCATAATGCATCTTTCTATATCCGAAATGAATTGGTGGGGGTCAATGTGATTCAGTAGTGCCTGAACATCAAACGTCTTCTACTAAGTTTCAAGCTCAATCAAACAGATGGATAATTCCTCTTGAACCCATTCTGTTCATTCCAGGTGATGCCATAAATTTCTCTCACCAGCTGGTCAGTGATGTGCTCTGCAGCAGTCAAGCTCCAGGGCGTGGCTTCTTTCTCACCATCGGATAAGTGGATTTATTATGGCAGCTACTTGTGGAGGGTCATGGTGGCTGACCAATTAGCCTCGTCTTGGGTGGCAGTGTGCATTACGGCCAGTTCTTTGGGGAAAATGCTTCTGGGTCGGATTGCATTAGTCTAAACGTCCACCGATGATTTTCGCCTATGATGTTGGAATCATCTATGGAAAAGCTTGCGTTCCACAGGTGTGACTTGATGGATTCGGCGCTCCAATCAGTCGATTGCCTTCTGAAAATCAGCATGTAATCATGTCGTTTTCGCTTGTCGGGATGTATTCAGGCACACCTGAAATTACCTGCATTTTATTGTGGAACCATTGTCAGCCCCATATACAAGGACCTCAATTGCAGTGCGAATTTTATGAATCTTTTGTTCGCGTAACTGATGGAATTCCCTTGCCAACAGGTCATCAACTTTGGCCTTCGCAGCCTTCGACATGTTCTGTTCTCACAACATCCCCATCTTTGGTCAAAATCGTTTTATTGCATTGCCTGGTGCCTTGAGAGATAGATCCTAGTGATTTTATTGGCTAATGTGTAGGGTGAATTGACCTGATGTCCACACTGCTCCCATTACCAGTTCATCAGAGGCTGTTTCTGCTGCAATTTTCGCATCATCCCTGAATCAGACCAGAATTGCAGATCAATTCGCTGCTAGTGTTCGGATTATTCCACACATCTCAATTCCCTGCCAGGTGCCAATTTTCCATGCATCAAATGGTTCAAAGAAGCGCTGGAGACTACGACATCATGGTACTGATGTGAATCAATTGACAAATTGATCCTTGCCATTTCTTGATTTCACGTATTTCAGCAGCAATTTCAATATGTCTTTAACTAAACCCAGGAGCAGCTGAGGTAATTCATCAGACTGCCAAAGCTGATAAACTTTGCAGAGAGGGTATTGCCAGAACTGGTTGCAAATTGGGTGGACACCTACACTGTGCAGAGAATCAATATTGCTGTACATCTGCAGCTCCACATGAATATGCTGGTCTCTTGAGCTATCGAGCAGTCGAAAAGTTGAATGCCCCATCAGTGCACCTTGAAGAACTTCACACAACAGGCATAAGCCATGTGGAATTTGAGCAACCATGACTTGTTGCGGATAATCCCCAACCCAGGGAGCAAAAAGAGGGTAACATTGTCACACCAATCCCACTGCACAATCCCACTCCACAATCCCATTTCAAGCCGGGAACAGTGATATCAAGATGCCTAAGCCGAGACAGCGCGGTGCCAACTGTATTATGCCATACTTCGTCAGTGTGTTTGGTATCTTGCGTGTGTCATGGCAGCAGCCCAGTGAAAACCTGACCACACGTTTTCGGTGTTGTGCACACATCTTTTACAATATTGCCACTTGTGGGATACAGCTGCCATGCATACTAATCGCCCACAAAGTTTGTCATGTCAGTCTTGTCGGATGCACAAATGACTGGCATAATCATCACTCTGGCAGTAAATCCATCCTGTGTATCCCCCCACCAATTGCCTGTGTTGATTTCCCTGCAGATTCGACAACTTTTAGAGTCAGCAAGGCGCACCAGTTCAAAATCAAGATCTGCCTGAAAAGCGAGATGTGCTAGGATGCACTGCATACATTTGTAAATGTACCTGAAGTGTAATGTTCTAAAGATATGTGGGTCATCTGCAATCCAACTGTTGTCGCCAAGCCCAAAATCGAGTTCTGGGAAGAGACTTCCAATGGCATCTTCTGATTGCAATATTTCGATTTTGACGTTGTCCAGTCCAAGTCTCAGCTGTTGATCTATCCAAGTGTTTGTTTGTTAGCTAAACGATTGAGCCTGCGGAAAGTCATCTGTGGACCGAAATGAATGCCATTGATTCCATTGGTCAGAGTACTTTTGATGCTTGTTGTACTATCCAGTTGTTTTGCCATATTTTTTCCTGCAGGTATTCTCCACTTCAACTACGTGCCTATGAGCTGATATCTTGGTTATATAAGGTGTACCGGTGAGATCAGGCTGCGGAGGATCTTTAGGTTGTTTGTCTACAGTATCTTAAGGTGGTAGTGTGCCCAGTTGGTTGTGTATAAGAGGATCATTTATTCACCGCTTGTCTATCGCAATTCAGGTACACCTGCGGTCGTCAAACAGTGATGGCTCAGGATGAACCCAGCCGGCCTGTCATTGAATCCTGGTGGGAAATAGCCCTTCATTCATCAATATTGAGTGATATAGTTGTTACTGAGCTTCCAGTCGGTTGTTGTCCAGTACATTCTTTGGGTTGATAGCTCATTGAACATGGTTCCGGTGAGTATTGAACAGATTTGAGAAACTCTCTGATTTCTGACGAATCTTGATGATGCTTTTGGGGGTATTGTTTGTTGTTGAAATTGAGCTTCAGGGATATTTGTTTGAAAGTGAGCTAACTCAGATTAGCATATCACTTTCAGAGCCACGTTACACCCCACCAAATGTAGGGGAGAGCTAAAACAAAGTCACCTTACAATCAGTTTGCTTCATAAACTAGGATAGTATCTATTCAATCCTGCTCAATAATGTTGCACATCATCCACTGAATATCCTTAACTTAGAAGGTGATGTTTGTCATCACTGCGACTACGTGAAATACTATTGATCAGATGGTAATTTGATCAGCCTTATTGTATCCTATCATGTTGCGGCATTGTGTAGTTTATACCTACACTTGAGCCTCAAGCAGCAGATGCATAAACCTAGTACAATCTATAGGTAAGTTACCTAGCTGGCTGTATGCCCACTTAATGCTCATCGACAACTGATTGGCTTGTAGGATGTTTTCTTTAGAAATGATCCTTGACTGGTGGGTGGATCCTGAGGAGACAATAAAGTTGCACAAAAGGAGCTGAATAGGAAGCAATCACTGTTGCTGTTTCAGTCAGAGGCCTTATATTGAATGAAGTTGCAGGATGTACATGGAAATTTTGAGTGAAAAATCCCTTGTCCTGCTGGGCTTGCAAGTGGACATAGTACTTGTTAGAATCCAGGAGATATTATGTCATATCCGTTCTATGACCCTTACAGTGATGAACCGAATAAACGTTAGCTTCAATCCAAGATCCTGCTATATGAATTGGAGCATATAACAAAGGAAGGCAGGATGTGTGTGATTACGATTTATTTTTCTCAGCCAGGTTTCATGGAATCAATGGTGCAGTGAACACCACAGTTTGTGACAAATAAGATGGACATAAGAGGCCTTCATTCCACTCAAGGTTACTGCTACCTTTGATATTCTCAATTCTCATCCACATTATTCAAAATCACCAATTGAATTGATATTTGTTTACCCCCATATTTTTCAGATACAATGTCAACAAACAGATCTCGACCAAACACAACCAATATGGCTCCGACAGATGGGCTGTTTGGCTTACATCAATGCCCAAATGGCATTTTGGGAGTATCAAATCATACTGCTGGAAATACACCAAGCAAGGCCACTCATTTCAGGCAACCCACAAATCAATTTCATCCACTCCTGTGGTATGGTTACCTACCTTTGCAGCCACCATTTCCAAACCCTTGCCAGTTCCACCACCCTGCTCCATTCAACATGACACCAACCTCATAACACAGCTACCGTGCAACCCAAGGATATCTGAGTTATGGGCCATCATGTCTAGGACATGATTTCTCCCAAGACAGTTATGGTGGACCTCAAATGATCCCCCTGAGTCAATTTACAGGACATGGGTCATCATCTCCAGGCGCACCTGCTGTGCTTCTGGCACCACCTGGAGACAATCCAGTCAGTCCACAGACGTCTGCCACCTCTGCTCTATGCGGAATACTTTCCGGCACACCTGTGAAACCCCACATGAGCATCCGCACAAAACAATTTCTGCCGGCAGCAGAACCACCCAGAACAGATTTTCCATGGATTGTTGATTTGCCACCATTACTAAAGATTTCCTACAAGAAATACGATGCAGATAGTGAGAACCATGATTAGTTTGATATGGATGGTGCCAATGGCAATGCCCTAATCAGCCTGAAGCAGATGGAATTCTCGTTGAAGCAATTTCTCCAAACGATGGGGCAGCCCAACTTTAGCATCTCCTACATGTGGAAGAAAGTATGGGTGGATGGGTTTCTGGAGAAGAAGCAGCGGCCCATTGTCCAGTGAAAGAACTATTTGAAACAGCTTCAAGATGGATCCTTGCACAGGGAGACAGCGGTTGCAGATATTTTGGTGACTGTTGAGAGCTAGCTGGCTTTGGAAATAGTTGATAATGCCAAATGGATTCCGTGACAGTGGGTTGACATGTTGTTAAGGAAATGCCCCAGCATGGTTTAGGAGAAGAGGAAGAAGGGAATGTGAGGCAAGAAGCAACTGGCGACGGATTTGGGACAGCGTGTGCATGACCATGGGAGAGATACCCTTCCAGTATTGCCACATACCACTTTCATGGTTGTGATTCATCGGGTGCCAAATGGCAACAATGATTATACATCCAGCAACCCACTACAAGCTTCGTACGCAGATTTAAGACTCTGGGAGGAGCTGATTGCTTTCATAGAAAACAATTGTGACCTGCAAGGATTATACTATCTGACTGCCATATACACATCCACCTTGAAGTAGGAAGAATTGGAGAAAGAGTATATGGGATTATACCCAGCAGGGCATATTACGACTGACCCTGTCAATGGTCCGATTTTGTACAACAGTTGCCTTTCAAACCCATTCAAGTTGAAGCTGGGAAACAGTTTGAAACTAGTATTGGTAGAAATGAAGGCAGCTACAGGGAAGGAAATTGTGCACCACATAATTAACCTGGCCAAGGTAATCCCTGCTGGCCATGTTACGATTACTTATCCACCACTGCTAATCACTATGACCCAGACTTCTGAGGGATCAAATGAAAATGAAAGAGTAGAGCATGACGAGGCAGGAGGGAAAAAGATTGATAGTAGTAATAATGTAAGTTCTGATTGAGTGAATAGAATTGGTTATATTCCACATATTTATTGGGTCCAAATGCTTGTCTCTGAAATACGTAGCATTACAATGAGTTTCAGGAGTGCCAGTGTATGAGCCCATCAGCCCAACTTACCTCAGTGCACCTAACAGAGATCAATGAGGACGAACAGGAGACCAACCAATGAGCAAGTGCACTTCAGAACCCAGTGGCTGTCGAGATGTTCCTCAATCCAGATAATCCCAGTTCAGTATTGAGCACTGTTCTCAAAACAATCTAGAATGACTTTCAACATAAGTCTCTTGATGAGGTGCTCATGCTGTTCAATGCCGATCGGATTTGCCAATCGATAGAAAACCGAGTTTCTGGCAACATCTATTCATTGCCAAGCCTGCCTGGAACCGAGTTTTTAGATGCACCAGGTTTGGGCAATATGGTTCATTGTGAGAAGGTGGATTTGGGATTTGGATATACCAGAAGCACTGGTAGGAGACGGAATGGGCCTTGGGAAGGCACTTAGCTCCGTAGAAGCAGCTCTGATATGCAAATTGCTGACTGAGATGGTTGTTGTGGGGTTGCCTATGCCAATTTAATCGCTGAATACACTCAGCGAATGGGTAAATATGGCACTGAACTATTTCCCTGGCAGTATTGGTGAAGAATGAGAACAGCATCAATCGCTGAGACCAAATTCAGTGTCTCGCCGCATTTTAGTGATTCAGACAGCTTCTGCTCTGGGGTGTCTAGTGCTTACTTCAGCCCTTAAACCAATCCTGGTGGTTACAATGCCCACAGTGGCAGACAGATTCGAGAGTGTCATCGCAGAGATGAGATATGGAATCAATTTCAAACTGGGGAACTTCTTGGGTATGGAAAATGCACATCTCACCCATGAGGATTGGACTACCAGTACTGACAAGCCAGAAAACCGATGGACTATCCACCGTGTTTCATCTGATATCTTAACATCCACATCAGCAAAATGTATTTTAGTCACTGGGAGCCTCCAGGAGTGTCTGAGAGGAGGCGGAGTGTAAACTTAGAAGAGTCAATTTCAGGAGAGAACCAGACCCAAGGAGGGCATTCCGGCCAGCCATCGGAGTAACTGGGATCTATGATGACCGGTACGGGAGCACCATGGGAGCGGTTGTGAGAAGGTTGGGAGCACCTGGGACTGTCTTCCAATCAATGCGGGAATCCCAAACTAACTCTGAGAGATGCCGGGTTCTTGGGAATATTTACTCGAAGGACTGCAGGCGATATCTGAATGTACACAAGCAATAAGAATATCCTCCACGTATGATGCATAGAGTATTGTTCATTATCAACTTCTAAATCATACTATAGTACCCAGCATCTCATTCAACATGCTATTGTTTGCATCACTACATTGAGGAGAACCAAAGAAAATGACGAGTGATTCAAAAATGAAAGTAGGTAAAACAGAAACATTAACCCGATTGAGCGATCAGAATGCAATCGAACATAGTCGCAATGTCATGCACTAAATCTCCCATCTCAGCAGGGCCAACTAACGCAGAAACCAACAATTCATCAACGGCGCAACGACGCGGAAGGCGGTTCTTGTATTTCCGAATGATTCCGCCCTGGCAAGTGGGTGAAATCAAATTCCAATGTCGTTTGGCTCGGTTTGTAATATACAACAGGTTGGAATTGAGGTTAGCGAGTGGTGAATCAAAATGGGGTTTGAAAGGCGAATATGACGAATTCGGGGGAAAACGAGGTGTGTCACCAGGACAGGAGGAGTGCCTCATGAGGGGTTCGAGGTGGGCAAGGGGAGTGCTGATGGTGATGGAGGAGCGCAGAATGAAATTGAGGGGCGAAAATCAAGGCCAAGGAGCGCCGACGGGGATTGATGAGCGCATATCCAGCAGAGCAGCCCATCCATGCTGAGCGGCGCTGAAAGGGGAGAGAGGTAACGAGACTGGAATCAAATAGAGGCACTCCTATTCGAGGTCGAGGAGGGGATTGAGGAGCGCCCATCCTCGAGGAGGAGCGCCGAGAGAAAAGGCAGTATGGAGCGCCGAATGAAATATCGAAGCGCCATTTGAGACTGAGGAGCGCCGACGGGGATTGAGTAGCGCCTATTATAGCGGAGGAGCACCATTAGGGGGGGGGGGGTTCTGAAGCACCCCCACCATGTGTAATTGTGATGAGTGCAATGGCATCTGCAGTAATTCAATCTATCACCGTGGAAGGGCAAAATTTACCTCGATATTCATCTTGAGAAAAAAGAACAGTAACGTGCTTTCCAGTGGCATACTCAGACAGCGCACAATGAATAGCTGCGGCGACAAGCGCTAGTGTCTGTGGTGTTGGATGTTGAAACAATTGCAATGTGGTCGGTTGTCGCCCCAAGCTATTGGCGGTGAAGAAAAACTGATGATAGATTAAGTCAAACACTTCCATCTGCGTGAACCAGGCTTTCCTATCATTGATGACCTTCGAGAGATAAGCATTGTCAGACAGGAGCTCCTTAACCTGTATTCGAAGCTCAGTCTCTGATCCTAAATCCAACTGGTAACTCCGAACAATAGTTCGAAGAGCTCCATCTGCCAAACGCCCATGAATGGAGTTAATCTCCAGTTTTAACTATGAATATTTTTGGGGTTTAGCATCATCATAAGTCCAATCGAGGAGCAGGAAACAGAATTTACACTTACAGCGTCTGGGGTTTGCGGGTTGATTTGAAGAGATGGACCACCAGGCAATTGACATACAGATGGAGTGCCTACAGGAGCACCGGCTAATGCCCGCTGACGATCCTGAGCTTCAATGGATAGTTGCCAAGCTTTGTCAACCATCGAGTACTTCTCATCGGAAATGATTGGCCAGGGTGTCTTTGTGTATACAATTGCCTCCATGAACCGTTTTGCTACCTCAAACGTAGCCTTTTGGTGTTGGGGATCATTGTAATCACCACCACCGCGCTTTTGTTGAGGCATAGTGTGATCTCCACCAGCCTTGGGAAGCAGGAGCGCCTGTACAATGTCAGACTAGCGTGATATGTTGATGGTTGACATGTGGCGTTTGAGCAATGGTGGTACCATGGCCCCGGCTGGATGTTGCAGATTGGGAAGTGAGGTGCGGGCAATGACAGTATCTGCGCGGTTCAGTTTCTTTGGTGGTGGCACCCTTGTAGTTCCTATTGTCTTATCACGGCGTGCCTGGTCTAGATGTAGAACCACCTGCTGGTTGTCCAAATCATCTTCTTCGTTATCGGATGACAAGGTGGACTCTCGAAGGTCTTCTCGTTCGTTCTCGCTGATCTCCAGATCGGTATCGGTATCATCCTGCTTCATCAGACTTATAGCCCGGACATTACATCAGCGAAAAACATTTCCGTCCGGGCGGAATGGCTCCGTCAAAGTGGACGCGCTCCGTCAGAGCCATCAGAGACACCACGGTGGCGGATTACTCAGCGCCCGGCGTCAATACCGCGCATCGCGTTGCATATCGCCCTCCGATCGCTGTTTCGCCATTTCATCTCGCTCTTTTGGTCTCCAATTTCAAACAAACACTCTGGCGTTGTTGCCAACTGTGACCATACGTCAGAATGGGTTCATTGGGTACATGCTTGCATCGGGATCGCAATGCAATGGGTGACAATGGATGAATCTCACCTCGCGTTCCTTCTACATTAAGCTCAAGGAGCGTAGGAAGAAGGTGAGAAGATATGATACTGCACGGCCGTGAGGATCCACGCAATTGCGTGGATCCACGGAAAGAGCGAGTGAGACCAAAAGTTGGGAAAGATAGAGTGTGTATTTTCGTTGAATGACAAGATGAGATGAAAATGAGATGCTGCCTATCTACCCTGGGGTCTCCCAAAGATATACTCCGCGTCGCTCAATCCACCTCCGTTACCCCTGTATCTCCGTACACACACCGTCGCTCCTCAACGATATGCTTTGAGGCTGTGATTGATCGAGTTTGGAGATGCACTTGGAGGCCGGGATGGAGTGAACCCAGAGATGCACTGGGAGGCCGTGATCCAGTGAGTATGGAGATGCACTTGCAGTCCTAGATTGAGTGAACTCACAGATGCACTTGGAGGCCAAGATCAAGCGAGTTTGGACATGCACTTGGAGGCCGAGATCGAGTGAACTCAGAGATGCACTCCAAGGCCATGATCTAGCGAGTTTGGAGATGCACTTGCAGGCTATGATTGAGCGAGATTGGAGGAGTACTTGGAGGCGGTCGATTTGGAAGGAGGCGTGACGGCAGCTGAGACTCTATTCATCGGTCAACTTGTAATTGGATCAGAAACTGGCTGGGAGCGGGAGACTGTCGATCTTGGGATGATCCTGTACTTGGTGTATGCTGTACTCGGTGTTAACTCATGATTATGGCATGGAGAGATAGAGAGGGATGACATAACTTCGTGTTCTTAGGTGATGGTAGAGTTGAGCACAAGAAAGAGAGAGATCAGAGGAGATGGGAGGAATCATCATGAGAGACTGGGACATATAGTATTTCGTGTGCGAGTCAATTGACCATCCCCGATACAGCAGGTACAAGTCCCAATCCGGCGTGTAACAACACCGATACGAGGTGTTCTAAACCCAATCAGGCAAGTCATTCCCCTGATTTCTCATAGCTGCTCGTATGCTCCATATCATTCTCATCTTCATCTGCCATCTCTCTCTTTCTTGTCCACAACTCTGCCATCATCGCAAGAACAAAAAGTTAAGTCATCCCTCTCTATCTCTCCATGCCATGATCATGTGTTAACACTGAGTGCAGCATACACCGAGTGTAGCATACACCAAGTACAGCATACACCGAGTACAGCATACATCTAAGATTGTCTGGCATCCCTTCATTCTCTCGATTTCGAGTTGACCCCTGAATGTAGCTTCAGCTTCCCGTGTACCTCCCCAACAATCGACCGCCACCAGCCAGTTCTCCATAAGAGCTGCAATGGTGAACTCACCTCATCACATTCCCACGGTTTCGAGTTAACTACACGATGAATAGAGTCTCAGCACCTGGCGCGCCTCCCATCGACCGCCTCCAGATCGACCACCTCCAAGTACTCCTCCAATCTCGCACAATCATAGCCTGCTACAAGTGCATCCCCAAACTCGCTCGATCACGGCCTCGGAGTGTATCTCTGAGTTCACTCGATCGTCATCTTCAGGCGCACCTCGAATTGCTGACACTCACCACGTGCTGCCAGTCCAGATATACCGTGTGTAGATAGGTAGCTATAAAGATACATAGATGAGAATACACACTGAACGCATATGTTTTGAAAATCGTTGAACGATACGTAGTAGCTATGATTTCACATCGCCAGGCGTTGTGTAGACCTCTTCAGCATAACTGCAGCCCCGGCGAAGAGTGTAACACACGTGTCCTTCTGATGGTGCGTAAACTTCACCACAATGTAAAGGGGTACGTATGCAATCCGACCCGTCGCCTGGGCGACGGGTAGCGTGTAATTCTCCGTCAGAGGGTACAAGGTTCCGTCAGAGCCATCAGAGCTGTCCGGAACACCCGGGTGTTTCTGATGGAAACCACAGTTGTTGCTGATGTAGCTATCTCCAACCGTATACTCAAAGGTTGGGTGGGAAGTTCAAACATTTGATCGGCAATGAAGATTGGCTGTCTGCTGCGATGCACGTGCAAGTGCTCTCTCCAGGTGGGCTTCTTGATTCTTCTGTGAATAATGATTCCTCACCTGGCTGGCCGTAGGTTCCATGATGGATGAAGTGAAGTTGGGGAATGTAGACAGAAGTATATAAGGGTAAATATAGCATGGAGTTTAACAGAATAATGGGATAATAGGGCAACAAAGTTACATGCGGTAGAGCAGGATGCAATTCGAGGCGTGCCTGGAAAAACTCATGCTCGGCGAGGAGGAAGCAATTCGAAGAGTGCCTGGAAAGAGCCCGGAAGACATGTAGGCGGTTCATACATATATTCTTGATGCTCGTTCGTTGTTGTGATTTGTGAAGCGGCAGGTGCACAAGATTAGAGGGATTCTTCTTGCCCCAAATTCCCGAATGTTAGCACTCGTATCCAAGTCCGCTATTGATGCAAGAATTGGAGGTTGGTTTAAGCCAACATACCTAGAATTGAACCAGATGCACCTGAAGAACTCGAGACATTGACATGGTTGTATCACTAACTAACTCTCAGGGCCGGGCATATGGAATACTGAGAAATGGGTTAATCATGATCGCCCCTGCATATGACACCGCCGAAGGTAGGTCTTTATGCCTCTAGTTCAAGCATCTGAGTGGTGACCGCTTGGCCCAGAATTGTCGGTGTGTTAAAGAATCTTGCAGAATTTGGACGGAGGATACAGTTGGTGCCATGGTGAGTGGCAACAGTTGAGGTTACATGGGTTCAAACTGAGTTTGTTGCGATAGTGGATAAATATGAATCTCCGAATGCGGTATACCAGTCGGAAGGACACCCTCTTCTCATGATACTTCTGTTGTTTTAGGATTCTACAGCAAAGTCACCGTTCGACTAGACAATGTCGTGTACAGAACTTAACTTTCAGTGGTCCGAGTCCGCTGAATCACAATATGTATGCAGTCAGTATAAGAGATGGGGGTGAATTTGGGGTTAGAAAGGAGAGATTCAACAAAGAGAAAGAACGGTAAAGGTACGATGAAGGTTCAGGGGTAATTCAATCGATTCCAGTTCTCGTCAATGCCAAGATTGCTAGCGAATGGGTCATCAATAGTCACTTACATTGAGATGTTGCACATACTATCTTGTAAACGCCGTATCATTTAATCACAAACTCATTTTGAGTCTCAATGCTACAATGTTGACTTAACATAAATATTGGGATTCAAACCACTGCATAAGAATGATATGAATGCGTCATGAGACTTCATCTGACAGCGGGAAGACGAATAACAGCATGCAGTTCCGGCCAAGTGAGGTTCAGTGAGCATTGAGTCGGCATGCAGGATATAATCCAATGTAATGGCTGGGATTGCAGGCTCGCCTTACTTTGAAAATCATTTGTACTCTCAGAAACTGCCTTTTCTTAACTCGAGCTTTCATCACAATTTGTTCGTCATTCAGTCTTGGGATTGGATGTTGGTGGAAATTAGATATCGACTCGTTATGATTTGTCACGATCTTCAGGCGTTCAAGATATGTGGTGGGCGGGAGCTTGCTAGTCACCGATTGAGCCGCTGAGCAGAGACTGCCATTCAGATTCTATCTCTTCGATCTCTCTTGAGGGAAATCGGTTCACACAATCAATTTTAAGATACGGGTTTTTGGCGGCCCAAACATACAAGTTAGTCCAAATGTAGTTATGTCTGCATTAGAAGCGCTGTGAATTTAAGCCAAGTAGAGGAAGTATGGTATACAAGGGAGCGGGAGTAGCCGGTCATCTGCAGAATCGCTGAACAGAAGCTGTCATTTGAGGTTCACTCTCTCAAGCTGCAGCTCGATTATGGAGCCCAAATGACAGAAGCTATTCTAGGATCTGGGAAATGTATAGGTCCAAACATACTTCTTAGTCAAAATCCAGTTAAGTGTGGAAACTTATCACCCAGGGCTGTGCATCTACAGTAAGCGTGTGGTGGACACCTTCCTCCAAAGGATAGGTTGACACGGAGCATGACATTTATGGCATTGAAGTGGCGGCCATCACATACCGATCAAGCATAGATCCAGATATTCGCTTTGGCCGAGCAGGATGGGCCGCGCCTGCACCTAAATGTATCGTATCTGAAAGATGACTCTCGGTGTGTGCTGGCAGGCACAGATTGAAAGCTTTCAGGAAGGAAGAAAATATGCTTCGAATGGAGCAAAATGAATCGTTCAGAGGCGCGGCTGGGAGTGGGAGCATATGATAATAATGAGTGGCGGCGCGTCACGTTTGGCCATTGAATAGAATATGCGTGCGGTGTCAAATCTGAGACCATCAAACTCTACAGCATAGTGTCTTTGAGGTCTGCCTGAACTTCATTCCTGAGCGAGGAAATGCTCGGCTGTATGCTTCGGGTAAGCCTGGAATACGCGAGCCGTGACTCAGGATACGATACATCAACTGCATATCGCTTAGACAGTCTTTCTATCCCTGGATGATTAGATATTCCGAGCTGGATCTGTCTCAGGAGGGTCGAGAAGTTGACAGCGATTCTCTTGTGGAATGGACAGAAAATCAGTCAATATGGTTGATTGATTGAATATCCCGAATTCTTTTGTGACTGTAGTATCCGGTGCGCCTCAAATAGAGACGCATCAAATAATTTGAATCAAACTTGGAGGTTCAGGCGCACCTGAAAACAGGGATCTCGTTCGCAGATATCGCTATCACAATTCCACACGGACAATAAAGAATGAAAATGCGCAGCTTCGACAGATTCTAACAATTGAATATACGGCACCGCGGAATTTGACTTAGTCCACCCTCAAATTGGCACGCCTGCTTTCCATCACATATTGGTTTATCCAATTAAGGCCATGATTCAGTTTACCAGATGTCTGTTTTCCATTGACTTCATCTCATATTCATCACAATAATCATCTAACACGAAATGGAATCAAACTCTAACCAATACTCCTGGACTCCTCAATTGCGCCATATTCTCCATACCGTTTGCCTATGTTGCATCAGTTGGTGAGATTGTGTTGGTTGAATGATAAAATAGGCATACCTTGATTTCACTGCCCTGATTATGATAGTTCATCCTCACCGTCTGATGGCATGAAGACTCCTTGCTCCTCAAGCCGCTTCGTATGGTCCTGACGACACTCCAGAATCCGGTAAATCATCATCGTTGTGATGTTCGGTCGGTTCATCAGACCATGCAGGACTCCCATTTGAGCCACTCCAGAGAGCTGGTGAAGATCACTCGCTCTGTTACCATAACCATTGGGTCCTGTGTTCAATAGCCTTCGGTGTGGAACTCTGATTTGCCCCAGTCGGACAACCCGGGCAAATGCCTGCCGCTGCTCATTCAACACCCAGAACTTCTGAGTTATTACCGCATGGTTTGCTGCTGTGAGATTGAGGCCTGTCCCACCCACTTTGGGTGTAGTTATGAACACAGGGATTTGGGGAATCTTGGAATTTGAGCAGCATTTCTGTGCGCTCATCGTTGCCCATTTCCGCATACATGTAGAAAATATCCAGATTATCCGCAAAAACTTTGTGAGCCACCACTTCAAATCACGTACTTGGCCAGGAAGAGGACAAAATAGGACCGCCTTTTGAGGAGGAGGTGCACAAGACAAGGAGCATTTATTACTTTCGGGTTCGTGCAGGAGCGCCTCGTTTGATGCTTCGTCTTCGTCAGGCTCGGGATACTCTGCAGGTTCCCTGACAAGCATTGGCAGAAATGTGTCTCTCAGCCATCAGACAATCGGAGAATCCACCCAAGTATGGAGTGGCCATTCATTGTACCATTGTCCAGAAACGTCATTCCGATCCTAAGTGTCTCCCAATACCAATGAGAAACATGCCAGGCGCCATCTATGTCCCATCCACGCTCCTGAAGCACCCCGTGAAGTGTATCTCTCCACAAGGGTCTTCAGTTCAGCTTGTTCTTCCTCACTCCTGTCGAGATCAACAAGGTGTGCATTCTCCTTCGGTATCCGAACAGGCTGTTTCCCATTCGCGAGTCTCGATTCTGACCACCTCCTTATCGTTCAGGGCTTTGCAATTTGGATCATCCGGTGTGCCGTGACCTGTTGAGCGTCCTGGTCTTCAGTCCGGATCGCATGCATCAAACTCTTCACAGCGGAATACAGTGCATCGGCGCCGTGCTTTTCCATCACAGTCTCATCCTCTGAATCTTCAGGCGCACCTGAAAAGAACCACATCACCTGATAACACCAGTCATAGAGTGAATGGAATCCCGGCGTTGCAGGGACTTGAAGTTTGAATCCAATTCTCGCATTCGTCGCAATTCGCCAGCCCACACTATTTTTTGTCTTGTACCAATGAGACTCATCAAAAATCCCAAAACTCCAAGAACAGTGTGAGAGCCGGCCATTGCTTGATGGTTTCGCCCTATATGTTAGGGTGTCATACAACACAAGGTGGATATTCCATCGGTTTTCGGGCTCGTCAATGCTGGTGTTCAGATCCTCGTGGGTGAGATTCCCATTTTTGGCCTGCAACAAGTTGACCAGTTTGAAATCGGTTCAATGTGGCATCTCGTCGATGACAGTCTTGAAGGTCTCTGCAACTCCTGGTATTGTGACTACCAAGAGTGTTTCATTGGCCGATATAAGTGCTGGATGCCCGTGAGGTGGTGTTGTCTGTATCTCCAAATGGCGGCGGGGCACCGAATTCAATCGCTGGAGCAGATACCAATCCCGTTCTTCACTGACAATGCCAGGAAAGTCGTTGTGCGCCAAAATCACCCACTCTTCAAGGGTATTCCCCCACAAAATGGACAGTGGCAACCCCATAACAACTTTCTCGGTCACCAATTTGCAAAGCATTGCTGCTGCAACCGAGGTGACAGTCTTCCTAAGACCCATTTCATCCGCCACCAGTGCTCCTGGCATATCAGCATCCCAAACCCATCTCCTCACAATGGACCAGATGGCCCACACCTGGTGCGCCAGAAACTTAGTTCCCGGCAGGCCTGGAATGTAATATTTGTGGCCTGGAACACAGTCATCGTTTGACTGGCGAATCGGATTGGTATTCAGCAACCTGACCGGCTCATCAAGACACTCGTGTTCAAATTTGTTGTTGATTGTGTTGAGAACTGTGCTTTAGACTGAACTGGTATCATCTGGATGGAGGACCTCCTCGCCCTCCTCCACTTCCTGCTGAACCTCTCTTGAACCTTGGTCGGTCCTCTTTTTGTCCTCAATGATCTCTTTCAGTTGCTCCGAGGTCAGTTGGGCAGATGGGCTCATACTCCGGTGCTCCTGAAGTTCATCGTGATGTTAGGTATTTCACAGACAACCATTTGGACCCAATGATATGTGGTATATAATCAATTCTATTCACTCAATCAGAACTTACATTAATACTATCAATCTCTTTCCCGCCTGCCTCGTCATCCACCACTCTTTCATTTTCATCAGATCCCTCCAGAGTCTAAGTATACGGATTAGCTTTGGGCATAACTTACCGTAACAAAGCTCGCGGGGATTACCTTGGCTGGTCTCATTATGTGCTCGGCAATATCCTTCCCTGTCGCTGCCTTCATTTCTATCAAAAATAGTTGCACATCGTGTCCCAGTTTCAACTTGAAGGCATTTGAAAGGGAACTGTTGTACGATATCTGACCATATAGAGGGTCATTCATCATCTGCCCCGGTGCGTATAATCCCATATACTCTTCGTCCAATTCTTCCTGAGTCAAGTTGCATTTGCATAACGCAGTTAGACAGTATGGTTCTTTCGGGCCACAATTTTCTTCGATGAAAGCAGTCAGCCCCTCCCAGTGCCTCACATCCGTGTACGAAGCTTGGAATTGCATGCTGGATGTCGGGTCATTGTTGCCGTTCGGCACTCGACGAATCACACACCCATGAAAGTTGTATTTGGCAACCCTGGGACGTTACCTGTCACTTTTTTACGCGCGCATTCACCCAAATCCGTTGCCGGTTGCTTGTTGCCTCCCCTTCTCTTCTTCCTCGCCTCCCGAACCTCACTGGCATGTTTCTTCAGAAACATCTCAACCCATTGTTGCCGAATCCATTCCGCATGATCAAAGTTTTCCAAGGGCAACCGATTCTCGAAAGTCTCCAAAAAATCTGCAACCGCCGTCTCCCTGTGCAGGGGTCCATCCCGCTGCTGTTTCAAATAGTTCTGTCCCGGGATAATGCACCGATGCTTCTTCTCGAGAAACCCAGCCACCCATACTTTCTTCCACTTGTTGCATGCACTAAAGTTGGGCTGCGCAATCCTCTTGGCAAATTGCTTCGAGGAGAATTCCGTTTGCTTCGAGCTGATTGCGGCCTTGCCTTCAGCCCTGCCCAAGTCTGACGAATCATCGCTATCATGATCTGCATCGAATTTGTCCTATGAAATCTCTGGTAATGGAAGCAAGTCTGCAATCCCTGCAACATCTGTCCTGGATGGTTCCGCTGCCGGCTGAAATTGTTTTGTTGGGAGGCTAATGTGGGGTCTCCCAGGTGGGCCTGGAAGTTGTCCGTATGGAGGAGAGGCAGAAGACGTCGGCCGAATGACTGGAATGGTTCCAGGCAGTGCTAGAGGCACTCGAGGTGCGCCTGGAGATGATGGCCCCTGTCTGGTGAATTGCTGAGGGGGGAACATTTGAGGTCCACCATAACCTCCTTGGGGGAAATCGTACCCTTGCCATGGTGGCCCATAACTCGCATATCCTTGGGTTGCTCCAGAGCTTGGTTGTGCGCTTGGTGTCATGTTGAATGGGGCATGGTGGTGGAACTGGGGAGCGCCTGGAAATGCATGCTGCGAAGGCGGGTAACTGTACCCCGGTGGTGGAGGAAATTGATCCGTGGGTTGCCCGAATTGAGTGTCCTTGTTCGGTGTACTTCCAGAATGGTCATTTGATGCTCCCACATTGTCATCTGGGCGATGTTGTGAGCCAAACAGGCCACCGGGTGGAGCCATATTGGCTGTCTTCGGTGGAGATCCATTTGTTAACATCGTATGTCAACACAAGATGGTAGTAGTGAAATGATCAATTCAATTGGTGATTACGAATGAAGCGGAGTAGAGTTGAGAATATTCAAGGTAGCAGTGAACTTCGGCAGAATGAAGGCCTCTTATATCCATCTGATTTGTCACAAACTGAGGTGTTTCACTTCACCTTTGATCCCATGAAACCCGGCTGAGAAAAAGAAATCAGAACACACACATCCTGCCTTTCTATGTTATATGCTCGAACTCGTATACTAGGATCTTGGATTGAAGATCACCTTTGTTCAGTTGATAACTGTAAAGGTCATAGAAGGGATACGACATGATATCTCCAGGAAAGCAACAAGAACTATATCCAGTTGGAAGGTTAGCATGACGAGGCATTTTATACTCCTACTGTGTGTGTACGACCTACTACTTCATTCAATATGAGGCCTGTTCATCGAGCAGCTACAGTGATTGCTTCCTTTTGAGCTCCTTGTGTAAACTTCATTGTCTCCTTGAGATCCACCTAATGGTCAAGGATCGTGACTGAAGTAAACATCCTACCAGCCTATCAGTTCTCGATGATCATTGAGCGGGCATACAGCCAGCTGGGAAACTTACCTATTCATTGTATTAAGTTGATGTTATGCGCTGCTTGAGGCTCGAGCGTAGACATAATCTACACAATGCAGCAATGACGTAGTATACGATAAGGCCGATCGTGGTAGCACCTGGTGATCAGTATTAAAAGTTGATCGCAGTGATGACAAAAGAAACTAACGCTGCTAACGATTTTCAGTAGATAATGTGCAACATCATTGTGCGGGATTTGATAGATATTATCCTAGTTTGTGAAGAAAACTGATCGTGAGGTGACTTTGTTTTACCCCTCCTCTACATCTGGTGGGGTGTGTTGCAGCTTTGATCGTGATACGCTAACCTGAGTTAGCTCGCTTTCAAACACTATCCCTGAGGCTCAAATCCAGCGACAAACCATACCCCCTAAAGCATCATCGAGATTCGTCAGAACACAGAGCGTTTCTCAAATATGGTCAACACTCGCCGGAAACATGTTAAATGCTTTATCTGCAAAATGAAATTATACATCGAGAACCGACTGGAAGCTCACTGTCAACAATATCACACAATATCGATGAATGAAGGGCTATTACCCAACGGGATTCTACCACCTGCTGGCTGGGATCACCCTGAGCCATCATGGTTTGACTACAGTAGGTGCACCTGAATGGCCATCAACAAACTGCCAATGAACAATCGACTCATAGGGAAAGTACCGGGTGCACCACCACCTGAAGATACTCCCAACGAAGAACCAATAGACCCTCAGCACCCTGATCTCACCTGTACCCCTGATCCAACCAAGACAAAGGCTCATATGCAGGTAGTTGGACTGGAAAATGCGGGGGGGAAAGCATATGGCAAAGCAACTGGATTGAACGACAAGCATCGCAAGTACTCAGAACAATGGAATCCATGGCATCCATTTCGGTCGGCTCACGACTTTCAGCAGGCTCAGTCGTTCAGCCAGCAAACGAAAACCTGGATAGATCCACATCTCAACCTTGGACTGGACAACTACAAAATCGAATGATTCCAATCGGCAGAGGCCCTACGAAAGCTGCTCTCTGAACTCGATTTCGGGCTCGGTGATGATAGTTGGATTGAAGATGACTTACATATCTTCAAGACATTATTCTACGGGGATATGTTCAAATGCATCCAGTTCCATTTGGCACATCTCCCATTTCAGGCGCACCTCGATTTTGAACCGGTGCGCCTCGCTGACTCTGAGGGTGGTCGAATCTACAGCAAGATGAACACAGGCGATTGGTGGTGGGATACACAAGATGAACTTCCTGCCGGAGAGACGATTGTGCCTATCATTTGTGCATTCGAAAAGAGTCTCTTGATCAATTTTTCTGGCAATCAGCATGCCTGGCCACTATATCTCACAATTAGTACTATTCAAAAAGATATCGGCCGTACACCGAAATAGTGCGCCTGGATTCTTGTCGGGCTGATCCCATGTCCCCCGAAAGGTGCCAAAAACATTGACGAGGCATGGCTTTCCGCTGTTGGAACTGTGCTGTCTCAACTGAGTCATCCTGACATCACTGGCCCTGGCTTGAAATGTAATTGTGCAGATGGATTCCAGCGACAATGTTACCCTCTTTTGGCTGCCTGGGTCGGGGATTATCCGGAACAAGTCATGATTTCTCAAGTCTCATATGGTTCGTGCCTGATGTGTGAAATTACTAAAGGTGCGCCGATGGGGCATTCAACTTTTCGACCACTTGTTAGCTCAAGAGACCAGGATATTTACTCGGAGCTGCTGGAGGACAATCATCTTGATGCTCTGCACACTGTAGGTGTCCACTTAATCTGCAACCAGTTCCGGCAATACCCTCTCTGCAATGTCTATCGGCTTTGGCAGCCTGATGAATTGCATCAGCTGCTCCTGGGGTTAGTTAAAGACTTATTGCACTGGCTGCTCAAATACCTGAAAGATAGAAATGTCAAGGATGAATTTGACAATCAATTCACATCTGTGCCCCGATATCCAGGTCTCCAGCACTTTTCTGAACCATTCGATTAGTTGGAAAGTGGCACCGGGCAAGGTAAAGAGATCCGTGGAATGATCAGAACACTGGCAGTGAATAGCGCTCCAATTTTTGTCTGCTCCACAGATGACGGGAACACTGCGGCGGAAACAGCCTCCGATGAAATGGTAATGGGAGCATTGCGGGCATTATGTGAATTCTCTCTACCTGTTAGCCAATAAATTCACTCGGATCTATCCCTCAAAGCACTGGACTATGCACTCAAGCGATTTTACCAGAAGCAGGGTATTGTTGGTGAACAGAAAATGTCGAAGTCTGCGAAGGCCAAAGTGGATTACCTGTTGGCAAAAGAATTCCATCCGTTCCGCGAACGAAAGATTCATAAGATTCGTGCTGCAATGGAGGCTGTTGTGTATGGAGTTGAAAAGGTTTCCACAACCAAACGTAGGCTATTTCAGGAGCGCCTGAACAGAGCGCAACAAGCGGCCACGACTTGGTCAGATGCTGATCGTCAGAAGGCAATCGAGTGATTGGAGCGCGAAATCCATCTGGTGACACCAGCTAAACGGAAGCTTTTTGATAAAGTATTCGAACGTCATGAGCAACAACTATTGCAGGAAGTCGGGACCAAGGTAACCGGTCGCAGAAGCCAATTCGCTAAAGACCTTGCACTAATGAAAGCTGCCGCCACGGACAAGGCTAACCGAGCGGCGAACATGACCACCGACAAGTGACTGCAATTTCAGATCAGCCTATCCGATGCTGAGACAGAAGCCACCACCTGGAGCTTGGCTGCTACAGAGCGGGTCACTAACCAGCTGGAGAGAGAGAATTATGGCATCACCTCAAGTGAAAAGAAGCAGTTCAAGATGGAATTCTCCATCCGTTTGATTGAGTTTGAAGCTTGGTGGGAGATAATAGGCATTCATGCACTCCGGAAATCCATTGAATAACGCGTAATACATTTTGGATATCCAAAGATGCATCTTGTGAGCCATATCCCAGAGTCAATTCGGTGAATGGGTTCCGGTGACAATTTCACCACCAATATTTCTGAACGGCTACATATCGCCAACGTGAAAGAGGCATATCCATCTACCAACAAAGTCAATTACATTCGACAGATGCTGAAGCACAATGCCCGGTGTACCGGTCTTGACTATATGGAGGAGACTCCATCATATCTTGCACTCCAAGGCTGGTACGATATTGACTCGGCAAAATTTTTCAACCTACTGTCTGCTACCGATAAGCGGCGAAGTACATGCAGAGCCCATGTCTTGTGTCCCCAAACAATTGGGGACAAGCCCATTATCCGCCCTGTATCACAGCAGTTATATTATTTGAGAGAAACGCATGTCCGCGGAGTGTGCAGAAGTATTGAATTAACCTCACTCAGAGATGCATCAGAAGACTTCGGAATTCCCAACTTTGGACAGCTATTCCGCGCGCAAATCGAAGAGGACTGGGGACACAAAGTTTGTGGACTCGTGCTCAGATATGATCAGAATGTACTCCTTGACAGTATATTGATTAAACTCCAGAATGGACTGTTGTATTACCGTCAACCATTTCACAACCCTACTTCTGTTGAGCGTCTGGGACTTGATTGCAAGGTAGAATATACCAATGCCAACCAAGGGATCATGCCTGAATCACATAACATCTGGGTCCAGTATACGCAAAGTGAAGAGAATGACCTCGATAACACCTTCCAAGGATGAGTTCCTCCTCTTCCTGTATTATACTTCAGCTGGACTCCACCAAATCAGATCCTCCAATTTCAGGAGCGCGTGCCATCCGGGAAAGCATTATCCACCTTTTCTAAGAGGTGCCAGACGACTCAACAATGGGTATTACGTCCTCAAGCTCAAGAATATGCGGTGGTGATTCCAACAAAGTTCAGAGATCTTCATGGTTGGGCTGATTGTGTCGACGGGTGCATCCAGGTTGTCCATCAAACGAATAAGATGCATATTGTACCCGTTGGAGCAATAGTTGGACCGGCACATTTGGTGCGGGAGAATGCTGCATCGGGCGGCATGGATAGCGTATGGCTTGTCAATAATCATGTTGATTGAGATACCTACTGGACTGTATATTAATTAGATTAGAATGCCTGATTCAGGTGTGTAGCTGTGAGATAGTTTATCGAATTGTACTATTTGATATAGACATTATTTATTATCACTCCCGGAGAGTCTGGCTCCAGGTGCACCGGATTCGTCTTGGAGACGAGTGTTGTAGTCCCAGCAGCTCCCAAATTTTACCACCTTAAAGACATGATTTTATAGCATTCTGAAGGCGACTTGATACTCTTTAGAATATTCTTGTATTCCGTTCCGCTATGTCAGGAGCGTTGAGGAGCACCTGAATGTACTCTCAGAGCACCTGAGAGGCACATCGTTTTGCATTCAGCCTGTTCGGGAGCTTCTGGGAGCCTCTGGAAGGATCGGTGTGGCTGTTCAGAACAGCTGAGTTATTGAGTTATGACTTCCGAACCATTTTACATTTTGCTGATGCAGATTGAAATCATCAAGTAATGGCCAACTCTCACACTGTTCATGGAGTTTGGGGATTTTTAATCACTCTCATTTACCACAAAATAAAAACAGTGTGGGCTTGCGAAATGGGATGAATGCAAGAATTGGATTCAAGCTTGAAGTTACTGCAACACCGGGATTCCATTCACTTTTGGACTAGAGTTATCAGACCATGTGGCTGTTTTCATGTACACCTGAAGATCCAGAGGATAATATGGTAAAGGAAAAGCACCATGCCAAGGAACCATATTCCACATCATTGCATGCTCCCAAGTATATTCTGAAGTACACTTCGGATTGCACTCAGTTGCACACTCCCATTCTGCTTGATTGTACGCTCAGTATTGCTCTCTATAACACACACCCAGCCCGCTTGACTCAAACTCTGAAGTATGCTCTTTTGACGCTCCCAAATACACTCCCAGGCGTTCTTTCAAGAATACTCCCAATGGCACTCGATGGCACACTCCCAGCCTGGTTGATTGTCCACTCCCAAGTCAGCTCTCATGGTGCTCTCAAATATACAGCTGAGCAGACTCCCCAATCCACTCTCAATTGAGCTCGATAACACATTTCCAGTCTGCTTATCAACACGCTCGCAATTTTACTCGCCAGATGCTCAGCAATTCTCTGCACGTACACTTCCATATATACCTCCCAGTGCATTCGGATCATCACAGCCAGGCCTGCTGTCAAGTTATCTCGCAGTTGCACTTGACCGCACACTCCCAGCCTGCTTGACTATATTGTTCCAAGTAAGCGCACAAGATGCTCCCAAGCACATTCCCAAGCATTCTCTCGATTACACTTCCAACTGTACTCAATCACCCACTTCCAGCCTGCCCTAGCATGTGCTCTCTGATACACTATCAAAATACTCCCAAGTACTCTACCCAGCATGCTCTCAAGTACACTCTCAATTGCACCAGATGGCATAATCCCAGCCAACTTAGCTCAATGCTGCCGAGTACACTCTCATGAGTGATGATGCTTCCAATCTCACTAGACTGTATGCTCCCGTGTAAGTGTCCTTTCTAGAGACTTGCTGAGTTGCAGACACAAGGCACTGGGAGTTATGAGACAGGTTGCCTATGGTGGTCAGTGGTTCGCGGACCATGGGTGGTAAATGGTATGTGGTGTTTGGCACGTGGCAGGTGGCAGATAGTGGCAGAAATTATATCGTCAGTTGATATGGTAATATGAGCCAAATTTCTAGTGTCGCTACCATTGCCAGGTCTCACCCCGTCTCACAATCAATATGTTCACAATTGTGGCACAACATTCTGAAACGAAGGTAGATGATTGAATCGTAAGGTGACCAGATCTCCGTCTCAATTTTCACCGCAGAATCTGCAGTCTGTTCCTGATTGATTTTGGGTCTCTGTGGATGCATTGAGTTATAGGATTGATGGTGATAATGTTGATGGTGATGATGGTGATGGTGATGATGGTAATGGTAATGGTAATGGTAATGGTAATGGTAATGGTAATGGTAATGGTTATGGTGATGGTGATGGTGAGGGTGATGGTGATAGTGATGGTGATGGTACCAATAGTACTTAGTCAAGTAGGTTGGCTATGTGAATGTTCATGTCAAAGCTTTTACTGACTTAGAGCCTTCTATTAGCCAAAGCTTCTACAAACTCAGAGATTTCCATTGCCACAAAGCTTCCCATGGAAATCTCTACTCCTTCTGAAGCATGGCTCTCTCAATTCCTGCTCTCTCAAGCAAGCTCTCAAGCAGCCTATCAAGCAAGCTATAAAGTAGCCTCCCAAGCTGGCCCTGAAGTGCCAGCAGGCTGTAAAGTGGAATTGCAGTGACAGTGTGACCAGTATAACAATGAAGACTCTAGTCTGTCATGACAGGCATATGCCCATCTCCTGCTGGGAACAGTAAATAGGTCCATACATCCAGCCAAACACCTCCCTGAATATAGTATGGAGGACTACAGGCTGCGTGTCGTGCAGGGGTCCACACAAAGCTTGCAATGAGCTGCACTTGTGCACCTGTGCATGTGGTATGGGCAATATTAGATTTGCACTTTTGCCAATATTGGAATAAATCTTACGTTTTATATTCATTATACATTTGCAGCTTCACTGTAATCTCACAGTTATATACTATGTTCCTACCAATATTATACTGTGGTTCTGCACTTACTGTTTTGCTTTGCAAACTTTTCTAACTTTCTGTCATTCTGTTGCTTCTGGTATTCCCATTTTGAAATCATTTAACAATGTAGACCACTCTAGCAATCTGCATCTTCTACTCCAAATATGATATCTAAATATTTTAAGTATTGCCATTCTAAAGAATCATACTGCAAAAGGTAAAATATATAAACAAGATTTGCGAAATAACAATCCAATTAGAAAGTGACTAATGGCTACAGTGTCAAGTATTGCAAGTTTAGCACTATGTATATAGTCAGCTTCTGAATCCAGCTCAGCAAAATGAATCTCATGATCAACTAAAGCCTTACAGTAGGCTTTTTCTGAACCTACTAAGGCAGTTCCAATTATACTAACTGCAGGTGTACTTTCCATCAGTATATAATTAATGATCAATGCCACTAAACTCTGGTTGGTACATCTATTATAATCTGCTGTCCAACAGCTTCCATCATTCCTACTACCTATACTAGTGTATCTTACTATCTACATGTTCATATACATTTCAGAATATCATAACTATTGAATCATATATTTACAAAGTGAGAATACAGAAACTGTTTTAATGAAAACTGTGTATGGTATAACAGGCTAGTAGCAACTCTCAAGTCTACCATTTTTGACCAAATCAGACTGTTAATTGATACTGAGGTTTCTGTAAAGATATACAAAAGTGCAAAGTACTGTCAAATGCAACTCCTAGATAAAGCAGACAGTAAATAGCAGTACAGTTATCATAATCATTTAACTATAATGCTAACGACTAACCGGCAGTGGTAATCCATATCAAAACAGGCATATTACTATTGGATCACCCAAGATTGGGAGGGTACACAATCGAATCAAAAGTTAATACATTTTAAATTATATTTAATACGATAATGAACAGTACAAATATCACAACAATCATTGTCGGAATTATACACCTATATTGCCCTGATCTACATATATGAAAGCAATTAATGCAAGCTAGTGTTACTCCAGTATTAAAGATTACTCAGATGGTGTTTAGACTTTCTTCTTGAAAAGTTACCATTTATTTTATATCCTGAATTCGTTCATTAAAGATTTGAAACAGCAACTGCAGAGAAGAATTTCATTTTTGCATACAAAATCTAATACCTTCAATACTGACAATGTTGATATACTCAGCTTGGAAGTATATAATAGAGAAGTGGTAAGGAAATCACACAGCTCAGTGAATGAAGACTGATTCTTACTGTTTGGAAATGGCTATAGAGAAAGTACTATTTCAATTAAGACAATGATAGTTTTATATTAAATCCTTATATATACGATATTGTATTAACATTTGGAAATTTTATAGACCTGGCTATTACATACCTGCAAAGGTCTTTTACTGTAATATAGAGAGAAAGTATACAACTCTATACATGAAGGTTGCAATAATCACATTCTATGAAAGGAATTGTTCAGCCAAGCTAGATAACAGAATTGAAGTGAAAAATATGAAGGCAGCAACTATACCACATATAGAAGCAGTAGAGGTAAGAGTAATGTATTACTGCTATTGAGATCTTCCAACTGAATGATTACTACTTTAATGGAATGAACAATGTTAAATATAGCAGTTGGGAAGGACATAACAAGAAGGATAATATTTATTGTGCCAGAAGTTTCACTTCAAAAACAAATTATGTAAGACTCCACAGCAACTAGCTGATTAGAAACAGTATGTCCAAGAAAAAATCAGAATTAATGGGAATAATGAAGTAGAGCTGGAGATAGAGCATATGAAAGAGCAGTAAGAAGTTTTAAATGCAGAAAAGATGGCTTCAGTGGAAAGGTTGTGATTTGAATTTGAAAATAGCTATAATCATTAGAATACTTTAAACAACTAGCGTCAAGTTAGCCACAGCTTCAAAGATGGTATTCAGCAATAGAAATTGAGTTCAAATTTGGTGGTAGTACTTTAAATTAGTTGGTGCAAGTAAATGGCAGTCAAAATGATTGTATTGATATTCATATTTGAAACTTTGATTTCTAAAGTATTTTCAATTTATACAATAAAGATATTGATTATATAGTACCTGTGCAAACTAATTTGCATTGTACAGTAATATTTATATTAGATAAGTATGCAACTCTTAACAATGTAGTAAGAATAGCAACAGTAAATACTTCATTTTAGTCATTATTATAAAAACCTCTGTATTATCCAAGGGAAGAATTGACTACATGTTTCAATAGTATGGTATTATTTATGTTAAGAAAACTGTATCCATCAGCATAAACTCAGTATATATGATTATATATTTTATATATCAAGAAAATCACTATGTCCTCGCAAAAGAAATATCAATTCAACTCTCTACTATGTTAATAATCTTGATACTGTTGGAATGCAATCTGGTTATTACCTAATATTGTAACTATTATTAAAGTTTATAATATCATATAAAAACTAATTGATAAATAATATATATTACATATCTACTCTCACTATCACCTTTCAACTATGAAGTTGATTTTTCTAAAAGCACTGGTGATTTTCTATATGGAATCTGGATTACCCGGAGTAGATTGTAATAATTTCTTTTCTTTAGATCAGTAACTATGGTCAGATATTATTGTATGTTATATAGCTTACAGTTGATAACAAGGTATATAAGAGCTTTTTCAATTAATTCAAATATTACTATAAGATAACTACTTTAACATATTCAATTTTATAGACTTTTAACTTTTATGACAGGTTGAAACTTTTGCAACATGGGTTATATTTATTATAATGACAAATTGGCAATCAGAAAGAAAGTACATAGTTTCAAATTAACAGAAAGATTAACAGAAAGAAATCAAGAGAAAAATTACTACCAGGATACCAAGAAGCTGTCTCTACCACACTAAAGATGACATACAATATAACTCCAACTTTCTTATTCTAAATCAGTCATCAATCATCAGACTTACATAACTTACAAGACCTAGACTTATATAAGTGACTCCAAAATGTAGTTTCCATCAATAAGTTTCAAGCATATTTTCCGTACATGATCGAACAGTAGAAACAATCGTCCCTGCGAATGTGGCAGCCCAACCGAGACTCTTTATGCTCCACAATATCTCATGTCAATCCATCTCCGCTCAGAAGCCTCTTGAATTCTTCCAACAACAATCATTATCTCTGGAAAAACTTTGGAAAGTTTTCTGAGACCACCGATACTTGCCTGATATGTCACAAAGACTATGTCTTCCTCTCTCTAACCTCATGATCCTTCAAGACGGTAATGGCCATCAGAGCCGAAGATCCAGATGTAACCTGAGGATCTGGCACAACTACACTATGCTCGTGGATTTTGGATGGAAGCTGAAGATAATGTAGTTCGGGCTCGCCAGATCGCTGATTAGATTGTATCAAGGCCCTCCCGATTCTGGCACCAAGTATTACTCTTCTCATTCCAACTTCGAGGGATCCACTAGATCGGAGAATTACGACTGCGTTTACCTTTTCTTAGTTAACATTAATTACAAAGGTGGGACATATGGGTTGTTCTACCTCTCTTGTCAGTTTGAAGCCAACATATCGCACTACTTGCGGTGTCTCTACTTGAGCTGTTTGGTGATGAACAAGATCGAGTGCCCTCTCAACCAAGAGTGTACTTATACGATCAAAATAGAACACGAACTCTTCACGAGTAGTTGCTCTGTCGTGCAAGACTGTATGCATTCCCTTCAGTTGGTTAGACTCCTTAAGGACTTTTATATTCGCTGAAAGTGGTTCATCCGTTCCATGGCCTCGGTTCAGCTCTCGAAGTGCAACAATGTGTTCGTTTAGAAGAGCTCGCTGAATATATTTCGTAATCATATCTGAATTTCTATTAGTCATATGGATTGGGGCTGAGCTTGAGCTGTAGAACAAACTTATGGCGGTGAAATTCTCAATGCCTCTGGGTACCATGATGTCTGATCTAGGTTAGTATGTGAGTAAAACATAAATTGTAGTATTTACCGGCATTCTTCCTCTGAGGTTCGACTGACTTGATAATGATTAGATACAGTTAAGTTGAGAGGTTTTCATCGCCGGACTCCCACCATAGCGCTCATAGTTCGGCTTAACGAAGGCCGTCCATTGTTTGATGGCACCACGGAGCCTGATTCACTGTCAAATGATGGGTCACATTAGTGTAAACCACTAGAGAACCCACTCTCGCCCACGATATTTGATATCGCGCGCCACTTAACACATTGATATAGATCAACACTACATGTAGGAATAGCAAGAACGGTCTTTACGTCTTCTTGCTAACAAACATCGGCGTCTGTATCGACGTATATCTGTACTGACCCTCAGTATAACTCCATAGCATAAATTTCTAATAATCTCTACTTTCATGTCCAGCAACTCAAGGATTCGAGGATCATACAAAGCAAGTATCCCCTCAAGAATGAGGACATGCACGAATATATTGTCGTTGTCTCCGGATGCCGTTGGTGCTTTTCGAAACTGTAAATCTATTTTGGTGGGTTAGAAACCATGCAACTTAAGCTCGAGAAGCTCACTGGAATCTCTGCTTTTCTCCTGTTCAATCACAGTTTAGTTGGCTCCGGTTCCAAGCATAGGCAGGAACGCACCCCCTCTTTAAGTCCCGCAACCCCTCTACCAATATATCAAAATCTGTAGAGTTGGGGGCATCGAAGTCGAATTCGTTGGCAAACTGGTAGTGATTAGGTTCAGTTGCAATTGCACCAATCCTGGCCAAGAAGAAACATACAGCCAATTTTGATTGCTCGGCTACGAACGTTTTGTAAAACGAGTCCTTGCGTCGAAACTTAGTACGTGAAAGATCACCCAATGAGACAAAACAGGTATTTACCATGGGCAATATGACAACCCATTGGAGATTAAGTGAAGTCACGATCTGTACTGCTAGCGATGTTTTTCCTGACCCACTAGAGCCCGCAACAGCGATTATCTTACAGCACAATGTCAGTAGGTAGCTTTAATACAATCATGACATTGCTCACATGCGTATTTGCCCAGGGAGGTTTATAATAAACATCAGGCGTTGGGAAAGACATCGCTTTGCAGGGTTTTGGAGGCACTTGCGACCTTCAGTTTACTGAAGGTCAAGTTCGACCGAAAGGGCAGCAAAAATCAACTTCGTAATGATATTACCAATCGCCAAGATGGCATTATGCCAAGCTATTAAGAGCTATCATGTGATTGGGTGTGAATGTAGTGAATGAAAACGTATCTCACACCGAGTGAGGTTCACACATATCATTTATGGCAGGGGCTAATTCACGTTCACTTCTATCCAGCAAGCAAAGAAGAAACAATTGCTCTCACCACTTTCATATCCACCCAGGTTCTTAACACATATTATTTGAGAAAGATCCCAAGCTTCCCCTCTCTACTTGGCACTGATTAACTAAATCTCACGTGCGAAGATCGTTGTACTTAGGGTAAGGGTTTGGCGGCTAAACAAAAACGGAGACTAGTTTTTTTAACCCTCACTTAAGCTGCGAACAATCAGCATTTGCGTCTTCATCATCTTCGTTTCCGCACCGAGCAACCTTACCATCTCACTTTTTAAAAGTTAATCATAAAGGAAACGCAAACATATCATTTGTTTACATGGTGAGGTTGAGGTCTTGTGGTGCCATATGCCTCAAGTCTCGTTCATCTTCCTCATTGTTTCTGTACCCTGTTGATAGTTCAAAGGCCTCTCATGCCACCTCCAGAAAGTCGTACACCTCTGAGCTTGGTCGACGGATCGATGAGGTCAAAGTTTCCAAAAGGTATGATCGTTCCTCCTTCTCCCAATCGCCTTTCTATCCAGAGGATGAGTTGAATCCAAGTTGGGAATCTCTCTGAAATTACCATGTTAGAGAATGAGTTAACTTGCTTCTGATGCTGGACTTTCCTTCATTCCAGTGTACCATCATCGCATATGGCGTGGGACCCTAGCTAATAGAGAACAATAGTGATCTCAATGCGTTAGTGATGAATTATCTTATCAATGAAGGGTATCAAGCGGCTGCCTCAAACTTTGCCAAAGAAGCCAACGTCAATCCTCGAGTTGATTGGATTGCAATGGCAGAGCGGATCAACATCCGCAATGAAATCTATATGGGCAATATCCAGTCGGCGATAGAGCGAATCAATGCCTTGCATCCCCAGGTCAGTTACCTTCGATTTATTTCTTGCATTGATTTTCTCTCGTCGCAATGATTAAAAATGTTTTCATGCACCACTCTCAGAACCGCTAGGTCACTGATGAGATACAACCAAGCTTCGGTCTTCTACATGAGCAACGTGTTTCAATTTCTGCTTTAATACGTGCTTTACCTTTTGCACCATTAACTAACTAGAAGCAGATATTGGATATTGATCCCTCACTTCACTTCGCCCTTTTGCGCTTGCAGCTCATTGAATTAATCCGCAAGTGCACCGCGACTACTGATGGGGACATATCCTCAGCACTTAACTTCGCCACTACCCATCTTGCGCCCAGGGCACCGGGAAACCAGTCATTCCTGGAGGATTTGGAACGAACAATGGCTCTCCTATGTTTCCCACGAGACAATCTTGCCCCACCGCTGGCTGAACTGATGGATCCAGCTCTGAGACGCAGTGTCGCAAACAAAGTTAATGAAACAATTATGGAGACTGAAGGTTTAAAGAAAGAGCCCAAGATTCGGAGTCTTGTCAAACTTCGGGCCTGGGGTGAAGATCGACTCATCAATCAGAGAAAAGACTTGCCACGTCTCGATCTGGGATTAGATATTGTCAGTGGCCAGAACATGACTACTTTTTAATTTTCCTTGTTTGATTACGTGCATCATGTCCTGGCGTAGGATGATATGTGTTTGATTTTTGGTGACAAAGCTTGTCACATTCGATTATTGTGTCATTGGCGATACAATTGTGAATTGAGCTAAAGGGCGTTTTTTATTCGATGGGAGAAGGTGTCTCAATCCCACATGCCCGACGAATGGATTTTGTCCAGCGGTGTTATGTTTTAACTTGTGTCTAGCAAACTTTGGTAGGATATACCCTGCTCGCCTGCCACCCCCTACGTTATGTGTAAGCTTCGAGCGAGGCGAAAAGCCCGGGCACTAAACAATCAGTCGAGGTATTGTTACAACTATCTTAAAGAAATAAGAAAACAAATTTTAATATCAGCGGGCCATCAGGACACTATAACCTTTTCCAATATATTTTCTGTCACTTTCTCCTCACTATCCCTTTGCCGGTAGTGGGCCCACGAAAGGGCCACCTGCGCCATGTCGCTTACCACAGCACAGCCACCCACTTAAACCCCTAGAGTATTATGAATTGAAAGACAACTAGTAGAAGCTTCTATTTGTGAATTCTTGTGGCAGTGTGACATATTCTGGGGTGCTGAATTGCATATAAATAGCAGTACTTTGGAGATTGTGAGAGTACCATCCTTCAGGCCAGCAGCAACCACCTTTCCACTTCCCATCTACCACACCACAACAACCATGAGCAGAGAAGCCCTGAAACCGTAGAATCTTAATGTTAACTAACTACCCCCACCACATATACTCTCATCTCCACCATTCTCACCAAAAAAATGGGAAAAAACACAGTGACAAAAGCTGCATTATGGATGATCACTCTGGCTCAAAGTGTATCTCCTGTTGAAAATACTGATTGCTAGAAGCTTGTGTATTTTAAACTACAGGAACAATCATTTGGTCTTACATATGGTATTTAGAGTATACCTTGAATCCATGCATACATACTCTGCTGGCATCTGCAGTTGAGTTTGATATACACATTATATTCGTGATAGTATATTCCCTATCAGTCCAGCTGAAGTCCAATAGCAGTATGTCTGAGAAGCAGTCTAAATCTGCAACAGTCCCACCTTTTGCTACACTTCGTGAATTAAGAAAAACAAACAAATAAATTCAAGCAACATACTATCAAAACTCACAAACAAACATAGCAAGCAAACTTCAGATGGCTATCAAAGCCTCCATTAAGTTATTTGTAGTGAGTGAGCAGGGAAGGAGTATTAACATAGTCTTGGAATGGCCATCTATAGAAACAAAGGAATCTGTGATCCAATACAAAAAGTGATACAGCTTTAAATCAAATTCTAAATTGACTTCCAAGTAATCTACAATTGACTGGCAATTGCCATAAACCAATTGCTTTTGTACACTTCTTGTGCTTATCTTTAGTCATCAATTTTTTAGAATATCTGCTACACATTCATCCATGTAAACAAGAAAGTTGTTGACTATTCATTATTTTGTGCACATATTGACTATTGGGATAGCAAATGATGATATGTATTGTTTGAGCTTTAATAATCCCCATGGTGATAAGAGTGAGAGCTGTCTGATTGTTACAGTTCATTGGTAGCACTTGAAAGTCTGCACTGTGAATAATATTCTGTAATTACATTACCCATATCAGATCTCTGAAGGCCTTCTGCAGGTGATGATTGCGGTGTTTAGAGTTCACATGGCAACGTGGCTTTGCATTTGAGTCTGGCACAAGATAGGTTAATTGCTTGTGAGAAACATGTGGCAGCTAGGAAAGTTGCAGTCTGCACTACCATTAACCCAAGCGGAATCTAAGGACCCTGTGAGTGTAATACTAACCTTAATGCATCAGCAAAATAGATTTTTGTCTCTGGGAGCCACAAGGAGTGTTGGGGGTTGTCAGACCAGAATCCCAGGCTGGTCAAATCGCAGAGTTGACTGGACCAATGCAGTCGCCTTCAGGTGCACCTGGAAGTGCTGGCGACAAAAATGCAAGGACATAGGAGGTCTTGTAACATCCAGGAGAGGACCTGTGAGTATCTGCCAGAAGGCTGGGGATGCCAGTGAGATGTATGAGCATGCCAACAATATGTGTAGATGTGGTGGCAAGATCCCAGGTCGCACCAGCAGCATACGTGAACAGGCCGGTAAGAGGTCTGGACATGCTGGCGTGATGGGTGTGCTCCCCAACGAGAAGCCTGGGTGCGCTGGTGAGACACCAGGGTGTAACAGAAATGCAGGCCTCAAGCCTGGGAGCACGTCGAATCGCTGTGGAGTCATATGGAAAAAAATACATCTTGTTTGCCACTGATGCTCGTGTGCCTGGGAATTGTAGTGACTACTTGTTGTTTAACAATTTTTAAAACTCATGAGTTCAGTTTGTATTCTCATCTATATATCTAAGTATCTCTGTATCTATATAGCTATTCATATACTTACAGTATAACTGCGCTGGCTTCAAACAGTACTTGAAAGCAATTGAAGATGCATCTGCATCAGCAAAAAACATTTCCATCCGGGCAGAATGGCTCCGTCAGGGTGGACGCGCTCCATCAGAGCCGTCAGAGACACCCCGGTGGTGGACAACTCCGTGCATGGCATCAATTCAACGCGTCGCATTCCATATCGCCCTCCGATCGCTGTTTCACCGTTTCTCCTTGTTCTGTCGGTCTTCTATTTTAAACGATTACAGTGGTGTTGTGGCCAACTGTGACCATACGTCAGGATCGGTTCAGTGGGTACGCGCTTGCATCGGGATTGCAATGCAATGGGTGATGCTGTGAAAATCCCTCCTCGCGTTCCTTCTACCTGCCCGCAAAATGCAATTCGCTCTTTACTAATTATACACATCATTCCAAGTCGCCAGATCTATGTGGCTATTGACATTCCATCGCTCATTCCGTCCATCTCCTGTCCTACTACAAGTAGCTATCTCTGGAATGACGTGGGCGCAGGTGACAATGTTTCCCACGCTGAAACCTTGCAAAGCAACGGCGGCCGGTGCTTTTCTCACTTGTACAAATCTTGAGACGGGATCCAAGTTACCCAAGGTTTCAGGTATTGTGGTGAGCGACAGCGCTAACCAGTACTCAACTAACGCACTGTCCCCGTTTAGAAGTTCGATTTCGAATAGTCGTTGCAGTTGCCATCGTAGATGCCCATTCAGTGCGCCATGACACCTCCCCGGGCGGTATTTCACCCACACCCAGTCATCCCGTCAATCCCCTCCGCGCCAGCTCTGGCTCTCTGTGCATCGACACATCCGAGATATGGGTTCACCATCTAAACCCTCAACATGAACCTCGATACCATGGTAAATACAGAGCTCCATTGCGTGCAGTTGTTCATCCAATATATACCTCTTGTTACGACTCTTATGCTTGATAAACTCCCGCATGCCGCTGTGTATTGCCATGCGGTGCGTCGTGTCTTGTGTATTGTCGAGTAATGCTCGGAAGTCTATGATCATAGCGTCAGGATGCTTTGCATCACGGCAGTTTTGGGGTCACATGAATTCGGGCTTCGCATATGACTGGGAGCATAGGCGGGGCAGCCAGATCACCAGCGGAAGGGGGGACTTTGCAGGCGGCAGTGCTGTTCTCCCGACGCTGAGCGTGGGCTTGGAGATTGAGCTCTCTGATTTCGAAGCAGAGAACGCGACGCTGAAAAGTGATTACCTGCGGCAGGTAGTTGAGATTATGATTGGAGGCGTTCCAACCGTCCTTGAGGTTTGTTTTATGTGCTTGTTCATGTCTCTCGGCAGAATACTGTTGCAAGGCTCCATATCGACGAATCTGTTCGACCCAACGAGGCATCAAGCGAATATTTGGGAAGTTGAAGTCGGCATCCAACTCCTTGGAAACATCTACCTTGTGACTGCTATGATCCCTCCAGGCATTCATCTCGCGCCGCTTCTTGGACTGCATCCAAGTTTCAGCATTTATTTCCTCGTTTACCTTTCGCTTCTTCACGAGTTCCGTTCTCAGTGCAATGGCTTTGGCCTTCGCCTTTTGCCGGCTTGCCCAAGTAAGGAAACATCTTTCAAGGTGAGAAAACAATGCAGGACGTCCTCCATGTAGCTTAAAGCTGCATCGTCAAAAGATATATATCGAGCATACATCTAGAATTCTCACAATGCCCGTGTGCACTCAATTGCGCCGTTGAATATGGGTCGCTGAGCGGGGCTCCCGCCTCGTAGACACTGGGCTACAACTCCAAGAAGGTACCGGCTCAATTCATTCATGTCCTTTCCATTTCATTGAGAAACTTGCTCATATGACTAATTTTATGTTGTGAGGTCGTGGTAAGCAGGCACAGAGAACCAGATTGCAATGTACTTGTCGAGCCGTTTGTGCATCTGCATGAAGTAGAAAATCCACTTCTGGAGGTGGTGAAGCATGCCGATCTGCATAGTATGGACGAGGTCAGGCTTTGGGAGGTCACTCACGATGAAGGGAATAGGTTGAAACACGTTGAATCCTCGATGAACATGGCGCGACAAGAGTTCGGCATCGGCTGCCTTGCTGTTGGCTTCGGTAAGCATTCTATAGAGGTTGTGATCCCGCCGGGGATGTTGCTCATCAGGAGGGACAGAATCTCAAAGTTCGTTCTTTGGACACTTACACCAAAAACAGACATGCCGCTCAAGATGATGTAGGTCGCTACGCTCAGGGCAATCTGCAAGCCATGCTGCTAAAACCGGTTTGCAATGCCTGAAGTTACCATCTGCACAGAGAACTTTGTAATACCCGCTCTCGGCGTTGAGATTATCTTTAAAGGTGAGAGGCTGGAGTACCCGCCGTAGTACTTCGTTAAGCACATCTCGGTTTGGTTGCCACTGCTGATTTAGCCCCTTTGGAGGAATATTGCAGTGTTTGATTGGAATCGGCAGGAGATTGACCATTGCGACGGTGTGCGTTGAGGGCATCTGGCGGATCTTCGAAGATAGGTTGCCAATTGTCATAGATACAGGCCACTCTTTCTTGTCGCCAGCAACATTTGAGAGATGTGTTCCGTCCGACAGAAAGATCAAGGGAACCAGTGTATCCCCCAGTTTGAGCGTTGCCTTAACCTCGATTAGCACGTTATTATCCTCTAGTATCTCTGCAGACTTGTGTCTCCCACCACCAGTCCACAGTGTGCATTTCAGTATAGAGGCGTTTCGGTCGCGTATTGCTGTTAAAGCAATGCTGAGGGGCGTAAATGAAATGCCCGGCATAGGCTGGCTGCCACATCAACCATCTCATGCTGTTGATGATGTCTCGACTCCAGTATTTGATAGGGCATTGGTGATCATCATTCCATCTCATCTCCTCAAGAGCGTGTAGTTCCCACTCCCTGAGAGCATGATAATCTGGCATGGTAGCCATGAGCTTCTGGATGCCATCCCCGTTTTTGAAGCTTGGGAAATGCAGATCGGTGTTCTCTCCCTTCAGCACGTTGTCATAGTATGTCTTCATACCCTTCTTCTTAATCCCACACTGGAAATATTTGTACTCTTCACATGTCGCAAACTGGTAGTAGGGATTGTTTTGTACTATCGTCTCAAGGCAACCTTGAGCGTCGCATTCCCATGGCTGAGCGATGTAATCGATCAGCGCAGCGCCAGCGCCGGGGAATGTTTCCGTCCGCGGCAGAGGGGGAGACACTGATTGAGACTCCGAGTCTGCGATCTGTTCAACGTGTTTGAGGTAGCGAAATGTGTCCAAGTCTTCGACTGAATCTTTGTTAGCGTTGAATTCACGACAGTGAGGGGGTTGAACGTGTTGGGGTACGCGGTGCGAATGATCAGATTCTTCTCAAATGCATCTTGAAGGTGTTCAGGATGGTGTAATTTGATATGTTTAAGTCGCCAGCTGTCAGAGGTAAACTTCTTTCGGCATGAAAATTCAGGGCAATGTAAAGGGGTGGTCTCTGGCATCGTCGACATCACGCGAGGAGTGGAGTATCCAGTGTAGGATCGGACAAAAGTTGGTGCTGGGCCTGAGGAGCCTGGTGTGTAAGCTCACAATACTTTCAGCCAACTTGAGAGATCTATTGGGCCTCAACACCATCACAAGGAGGTTTCTTACGCGCCAGGAGTGGCAAAAACGCTGCATGTGTGATGTCCCATAATACTATGAATGAGATAAACCCTGAGCGATCCAAAAACCTCGCGACGCGTGTAATAATCAATGCCTGAGATAAATAGATTGGAACAAAGGAAAAGAACAGGAAAAGAACCCGACCCTGACCTGAAGGCAACAACCATTGTCTCCTCTGCAACGCGAGGACCGGTTCACTCCTTGCCTCCTGAGCTATCCACGAGCGTCTCAGGGATGGGGACATCGGGGAGAGGGATGTCGGAGAGAGGTACATTGGGGAGACTGTCGCCACCTGCTGATTCGCCGAGCAGTTACTGATCCATATCCACATCCGAGGGGTTTCCAGCTACCTCAGCTTCTCACAGACTTGGCACCGCCGGGCGAGGTTCTTGTGGCGGTACATGCCCCCAATCCTCCAGCCCACTGGGGGGATGAGTCCCCAGAATTCGTGGTTGTGGGCGAGGCTCCGGGGTTTGTGGCCGTGGGGCAGGGGCCGCAGGTTGTGGTCATGGGGTATGGTCGCGCATCTCGTGGTCTGGGTCAGGTAGCACATTTGGCAAATCATCTACTATGGTATCTACATTGTCAGCCGATGTATTTACCATCTCTCCCTGGCTAATCGTTTGAGATTCTTTGCCATCATCCTCATCCTCATCCTCATTCTCCTCCTCCTCCTCATCCTTCTCATTCTTATCATCTTCCTCCTCATCTTCCTCCTCTTCATCGTCACCGTCCCTGTCCATATCCACATCGCCGTCTAAATCAACGACGTCCGGTGCACCCACATCATCCTCCACACGCATATCAACATCAAGATCACGTTCTGAGTCATATTTGCTGTCTGACTCGGTAGTGTCGGTATCATCATCTGAGAAAATTGACACGCTGGGCGATGCTTCTGCTTCTAGATATACTTGCTCTAGTTACCCCTCCGTGTGCAAGTCTGCCTCGGATATTTCCTCTCCAATTTCAAAGCAAGGGCACAAGAGATATAATCTCCCGCTGGAGTTTGTTTAACAATACCTTTCCCTTTACCGTTTCCCTTCCCCTTCCCCTTCCCTTTCCCCTTCCCGTTCTCAGTCTCCTTCGCTTTCCACTTCCCATCCTTTGTTCCATTCCCTTTCCTAGTCCCTGTCTCACCGCCCTGCGTGTCCTCCGCACCCTCGCCGTCGTCATTGTCGTTGTCATCACCGGGACGGCTCCTTCCATCGCTCTGCGCTCTGGGATCTGCCCAGGTTTCATCATCATCATCCTTATCATGTATCTCATATCAATTCAGTGGCCCAACGGCCAGGATGTTGCCTGCCTTGTACTGCCAGCAGCTTGCCGGCTCAATCTTTGCCGTGGGATCATCGCAACAATACGAAGAGAAACACATGCCAGTGTGTTTAACCTTTCCCGAGCTGGTTGTCCGCGTATTCGAGCGATCGACTTCATCAGCAAAATGTAAAATGGTTTGGAAGTCATAACCGAACAACTCAGCAACTCTGAACAGCCACACTGATCCTTCCAGATGCTCCCAGATGCTCCCAGATAGGCTGAATGCAAAGCGATGTGCTC
>Ga0307515_10000877_pt1 | contig 69170 bp, 66 predicted proteins | sample 17_EM_MG_FD_194513 | JGI IMG/M metagenome (GOLD analysis project Ga0307515, IMG submission 194513) | Populus trichocarpa ectomycorrhiza microbial communities from riparian zone in the Pacific Northwest, United States - 17_EM | ecosystem: Host-associated > Plants > Roots > Unclassified | place... | reverse complement strand
GTGCAAGTTCGCCCCCGGCGGTGAACTGCTGGCCGAGATCGAAACGCCGGCGCAGTGCCCCACCATGCCATGCTTCGGCGGCCCGCAGCTGCGCACGCTCTACCTCACCACTGGGCGCCACAACCGTCCGGCCGCCGAACTTGCGGCCTTGCCGCAGTCGGGTTGCGTATTCGCGATGGAGGTCGATGTACCAGGCTTGCCGGTTCATTTTTTCCAAGACTGAGTCGCTCAAAAATTGCACGCCGCACCCGCAAAAAATTCACAAGCCGACACCGGGCTGCCGGGGCGGGCAACCGTTACCATGGTGCGGATGGAGACCGCATTGCACAGCCTGATCGAGCGTATCGCCGCTGCCGCAGCGAATGCCACGCCGCTGCGCTTTCGCGGCGGCGGCACCAAGGACTTCTATGGGCAGGCGCTGCAGGGCGAAGTGGTCGATACCGCGGGGCTTGCGGGCATCACCAGTTATGAGCCGAGCGAACTCGTCGTCTCCGTGCGCGCTGGCACGCCGCTGGCCGAGCTTGAAGCCACGCTGGCCGAAAAGGGCCAGTGCCTGCCGTTCGAGCCGCCGCATTTCGCCGAAGGTGCCACCGTGGGCGGCATGGTCGCGGCCGGCCTCAGCGGGCCGGGGCGCGCCAGTGCCGGCGCGGTGCGCGACTACATCCTCGGCGTCACCCTCGTCAATGGCCGGGCCGAACTGTTGACCTTTGGCGGCACCGTGATGAAAAACGTGGCCGGCTACGACGTGTCGCGCCTCATGGCTGGCTCGCTGGGCACGCTGGGCCTGATCACCGACGTCAACCTCAAGGTGTTGCCCATGCCGCCGGCCGAGGCGACGCTGCGTTTCGCCTGCGACCAGGCCGAGGCCTTGCGCAGGCTGCATGCCTGGGGCGGGCAGCCGCTGCCGCTGAACGCCAGCTGCTGGCTCGAAGAGGCGCCTGGCGCGGGCGTGCTGTTTGTGCGCCTGCGCGGCGCCGTGGCCGCGGTGGAGGCCGCCTGTGAGCGCATGGGCGGGGAACTGCTCGCGCCCAAGGCCCTGGCCGGGGAAGACGGCTTTGCCTGGGTGGCGCTGCGCAACCAGCAGCTGCCCTGGTTCAGCACACGCGACCCGGCCGCCGTGGATCTGTGGCGCCTGTCGCTGCCGCAGACTGCGCCGGTGCTGGACTTGCCCGGTGTGCCGCTGGTCGAATGGCATGGCGGCCAGCGCTGGCTCAAGGCCCAACCCGCCGACGCGCCCCAGATCCGCGCCATGGCCCGGCAGGCAGGCGGCAGCGCGACGCTGTTCAAGGCCGCCGCGGCGCAAGACGGCAGGGCCTGCTTCGACGAGCTGGCGCCGCCGCTCGGCCGCATCCACCTGGCGTTGAAGCGGCAGTTCGACCCGGCCGGCATCTTCAACCGCGGCCGGCTGTATCCGCAGTTCTGAGCCCTTCACACCACTTCACCCCGCTTCACACCGTGCGCCGCCTGCTCCACATCGCCGACCGCCATCGCACGGCTTCGACCACGCACTTGCTGGGCCTGCTGCTGGCTTTCAACGCCGGCGCCATCAATGCTGGCGGGCTGCTGGTGGTGCACATGTACACCTCGCACATGTCGGGCTTTGCCTCGCAGGTGGCAGACAGTCTGGTGCTGGGCAATGTCAGGCTGCTGCTCGGTGCGCTCGGCGCCTTGCTGGCCTTCACCGCCGGTGCCGCCAGCACCGCCCTCATCGTCAACTGGGCGCGGCTGCATCGGCTGCGCAGCGCCTACGCCTTGCCCTTGCTGCTGGAGGCCCTGCTGCTGCTGCCGTTCGGCCTGATGGGCGCGATCACCCTGACCTGGGACACGCCGTTCGCCGTGCCGCTGACCGTGCTGCTGCTGTCCTTCATCATGGGTCTGCAAAACGCCGTGGGCACCAAGGTTTCGGCCGGCAGGCTGCGCACCACCCACATGACCGGCAACCTCACCGACCTGGGCATCGAACTCGGCAAGCTGCTGTACTGGAACCGCAACGGCACGCCGCCCCAGGCCCAGGTGCGCTCCAACCGCGCGCGCATGGCGATGCACGGCGGGCTGCTCGGCATGTTCATTGCCGGCGGGCTGTTCGGCGCGGCCGGCTTCAAATACGTGGGCTTTCTTTGGGTCGTGCCGCTGGCCGCGCTGTTGCTGGCCTTGTCGCTGCCGACCGTGCGGCACGACCTGCGCCGCTCCTTGTACCTGCGCGGGCAACTGGGGGCGCTATGGGGCCGTGTGCGCCGCGGCGGCAAGCCCGTGCCGCCGTCCGTCTGATTCCCAAAAGCCCACGATGCAAACCAAACTCGCGCCGGAATTCCAGAACACCCCCGACGGCATGGCCGCCGAGGCCATTCTGCGCAAATGCGTGCATTGTGGTTTCTGCACCGCCACCTGCCCGACCTACCAACTGCTGGGCGATGAGCTCGACGGACCGCGTGGCCGCATCTACCTCATGAAACAGGTGCTCGAAGGTGCCGAGCCCACGCGCAGCACCCAACTGCACCTGGACCGCTGCCTGACCTGCCGCAACTGCGAAAGCACCTGCCCGAGTGGTGTGGACTATGGCCACCTGGTTGATATCGGTCGCAGAATCGTCGACGCCAAGGTGCCGCGTCCGGCGGGCGAGCGTGTGCTGCGCTGGGCCTTGAAGCAAGGCCTGAGCTCGCCGATGTTCGCCCCGGCCATGAAGCTCGGCCAGGCCGTGCGCGGCGCATTGCCCCGGAAGCTCCAGGCCAAGGTGCCGCCGGCGCAAGATGCCGGCGCCTGGCCAATCTTCGGCGATGCGGGCCGCCATGCGCGCAAGGTGCTGATGCTCGCCGGTTGTGTGCAGCCGGCGATGATGCCCAACATCAACAGCGCCACCGCCCGTGTGCTTGATGCGGCCGGCATCCAGACGCTGCTTGCCGCCAAGGCCGGCTGCTGCGGTGCCGTCAAGTTCCACCTCAATGACCAGGAAGGCGGCAAGGCCCAGATGCGCGCCAACATCGATGCCTGGTGGCCGTACATCGACCAGGTGGAAGCCATCGTGATGAACGCCTCGGGCTGCGGTGTCACCGTCAAGGAATACGGCCACCTGCTGCGCGACGACCCGGCCTATGCCGAAAAGGCCCGGCGCATCAGCGACCTCACCCGCGACCTGAGCGAGCTGTTGCCTTCCATGCTCCCCGCGCTTTCCGAACGCTTGAAGGGCCAACCCGCACCTGCGGTCACCAGGCTCGCCTTCCACCCGCCCTGCACCCTGCAGCACGGCCAGCAGCTGCGCGGTGGGGTGGAAACCCATCTGCGCGCACTGGGTTTTGATGTGCGTGTGACCGCCAACGAATCGCACCTGTGCTGTGGATCGGCCGGTACATATTCGGTGCTGAACCCCGGCATTGCCATCCAGTTGCGCGACCGCAAGCTCGGTCATTTAGGGCAGTGTTTCGGCACGGCGCCGCCTGAAACGATAGTCAGCGCCAACATCGGCTGCATCGCACATTTGCAGAGTGGGACGGACACGCCGGTGAAGCACTGGGTCGAGGTGCTGGACGCGGCCTTGCCAGACTGCTGACACCACGTTGTCAGTAGCCCGGGCGCAGCATGGCGGCTTCATTCACCGAAGGAGCCCACACCATGACCACCCCCACCCACACCATCACCCACGCCGCCAACTGGTTCGAAATTCCCACGGCGAAACTGCCCGAGGCGCAGGCGTTTTACGAGGCTGTGCTCGACCGCAGGCTGCGCCGCGAAAGCCTCGGTCCTTTCGAGTTGGCAGTGTTCCCGTACGACAAAGCTACCGGGGCTGGCGGCGCCCTGTGGAGCAGCCCCGAGGCACACCCGCCCGGTGACCTGGGCACGCTGGTCTACCTCGACTGCATGCCTTCGCTCGATGCCGCGTTGGCGCGAGTGGAGGCCGCTGGAGGCCGCATCGCCAGCCCGAAACAGGCGCTGCCGCCGGGCATGGGTTTTATTGCCCACATCGTCGACCGGGAGGGCAACAAGGTCGGCTTGCACGCCCTGGCGGAGTGAGGTCTGCCATGACAGTCAAAAATTGGATCGCCGTGGCTTGCGCCGAACATGCCCGGCGCGGCCGCGATGCGCTGCCCACGGGTTTCATGCAGGTCTGCCACGGCAAGCGAGCGCCGCTGCAACGCGTGGCCTCCGGTGACCGCGTGGCGTATTACGCGCCGGCGCTGACCATGGGTGGTACGGACAGGCTGCAAAGTTTTGTCTCGATCGGCCTGGTACAACCCGGCGAGCCTTACGCCTTTGACATGGGTGGCGGCTTCGTGCCTTATCGGCGCGACGTGGCTTATCTGCCCGCGAGCGAAGCGCCGATCGCCCCGATGCTGGATGCTCTCGAATTCGTCGAGAACCGCAGCCGTTGGGGTTATAAGTTCCGCTTCGGCCTGTTCGAGGTGAGCGGGCCCGACATGCGTCGCATTGCCCAGGCGATGGCCGCGCCGCTCGACCAGCTTTCTTTGAATTAGCTCCAGAACTACTGCTCTCCCCATGCGCCGTGCCGACCGCCTGTTCCAGATCGTCCAGCTCATTCGCGGCCGGCGCCTGACCACCGCCGCCTTTCTGGCGGCGCGGCTCGAGGTGTCGGAACGTACGGTGTACCGCGACGTGGCGCAGCTGCAGCACCAGGGCGTGCCGATCGAGGGCGAGGCCGGCGTGGGCTACCGGCTGGGCCAGGGGTTCGAGTTGCCGCCGCTGATGTTCACCCAGGGCGAGGCGAATGCGCTGGTGGCTGCAGCGCGCCTGGCGCAGACCTGGCTCGATGCGGGGCTGGCCCGTGAGGTGGAGGGGGCGCTGGGCAAGATCCTCTCGGTGTTGTCGCCGGCTGCGCGGGCTTCGGCCGAGAGTGTGGCGCTCTACGCGCCAGCAGTAGGGCAGGGGTCCGCGGAGCAGCACAGGCTGCAGCTGCTGCGCGAGGCGGCGCAGACCCGGCACAAGCTGGCGCTGGACTACCTCGACCTGGCCGACCGGCCCAGCCAGCGCGTGGTGCGCCCGCTCGGGTGTTTCTACTGGGGCAAGGTCTGGACGCTTTCGGCCTGGTGCGAAACACGGCAAGATTTCAGGGGCTTCCGGATCGACCGCATCCAGCGTTTGCAGGTGCTGGAACAGCAATTTCGCCATGAGCCGGGCAAGACCCTGGCCGACATGCTGCGCCAGGTGGAAGGTGAGCTGGCGAAGAAGGCCAACTGAGTCTGGGTGAGGGTCAGGCGGCCAACGCTGCCTCGATGTCCTTGCCCAGGCTTTTGGGCTTGTCTGTTGGTGCGTAGCGCTTCACGACCTGCCCGTTCTTGTCGACCAGGAACTTGGTGAAATTCCATTTGATCGCCTTGGTGCCGAGCAACCCCGGCGCCTCCTTGGTCAGCCATTGGTAGAGCGGATGCGCGCCTGTGCCGTTCACGTCAATCTTGGCCATCATCGGGAAACTCACGCCGTAGTTGAGCTGGCAGAAGCTGGCGATCTCGGTGTTGTTACCCGGGTCCTGCGCACCGAACTGGTTGCACGGGAAGCCCAGGACCACCAGGCCTTGCGGCCCGTAGGCCTTGTGCAGTTCTTCAAGCCCGGCAAATTGCGGTGTGAAGCCGCAGGCGCTGGCGGTGTTCACGATGAGCAGTGCCCGGCCCTTGAAACTGGAGAGCGGCACGGGCCGGCCATCGATGCCGAGGGCTTCGAAGTCGTAGATGGAGGGGGAGGAGGTGGTGGACGTCATGCCCGCCATTTAACTGCAAAAAACCGGAAACCGATGCACTGGCTGTCGCATGCGTGCCTGGACCGCCTAATGCAGGTTGTCGTTGCGGGCAAGCGCGATCAGGTGGTCCAGCTCTTCGCGGTAGTTCACGCAATTGCGCTGGTGCCAGCGCCGGATCAGCCACATGAAGCCCGCCACCACCAGGCCGAACACGGTGATCGCGCCGAAGGCCGACAAGCCCATGCCGGTCGACAAGGTGTAGAAAGCGCCCAGGCCGAGAATGCAGGCCTGTTCGTTGAAGTTCTGCACCGCGATCGAACGGCCCGCACCCATCAGGTTGTGGCCGCGGTGCTGCAGCAGCGCATTCATCGGCACCACCAGAAAACCACCCAGCCCGCCGAGCAGGATCAGGAAAGGCGCGGCGATCCATACGTTGTGGATGAAGTTCAGCAGGATCACCAGCACCCCCATGGCGATGCCTAGCGGAATCACCTTGGTCGCGGTGTCGAGTTTCATGCGCATCGAAGCCACCACCGCGCCGACTGCCGTGCCGATGGCCACCACGCCCACCAGGCTCGATGCCTGGGTGGTGCTGTAGCCCAATGCGGCCGCGCTCCAGGCCAGCACGATGTATTTGAGGTTGCCGCTCACGCCCCAGAACAGTGTGGTCGTGGCCAGCGAAATCTGGCCGAGCTTGTCGCGCCACAGGCGGCTGTTGCAGCGCCAGAAATCGGGCAGCAGCGCCAGTGTGTTCTTTGGCATCGGCCGCATTTCCACGCCGGTATCGGGAATGCGGGTGTTGAACCAGGCGGCCAGCGCATACACCGCGATCAGCACCGCGATCGCCGCCTCGGGCGCCGTGTCGACGCCGGTGTTGACGAACGGAATGTCGATGGCCAGCAGATGCCGCGAGATGGCCACGCTGACCAACTGGCCACCGAGCAGCACGCCGAGGATGATGGAGGCGATCGTCAGGCCTTCGATCCAGCCGTTGGCCTTCACGAGCTGCGAGGAGGGCAGCAGTTCGGTGAGGATGCCGTACTTGGCCGGCGAATACGCCGCGGCGCCCAGGCCGACCACCGCGTAGGAGATCAGCGGATGCGAGCCGAACAACATCATCAGGCAGCCCAGCACCTTGATGCCGTTGCTGAACAACATCACTTTGCCCTTGGGCATGGCGTCGGCGAACGCACCCACGAACGGCGCGAGGATCACGTAGAAAAGCGCGAACATCGGCACCAGCGCAGCTTGCTGCCATTCGGGTGCACCACTGGTACGCAACAGCTGCACAGCACCCACGAACAATGCGTTGTCTGCCAGCGAGCTGAAAAACTGCGCCGACATGATGGTAAAAAAACCGCGCTTCATTAAATGCTGTGGGCGGCATCAGTGGGACTGATGCAAGGTGATTTAAGACATCTCTCTTAGGAGAGCTGGTTATATCACGTGGGCCAGTGACAAAATCCTCGAAAGCCCCCGCAACTTCCAGGTTCCACCCCTCGCCGCACTCGGCGTTATCCCTAACTGGTTTCACCATGCCACGTCCCATCCAGGCCACCATCCACACCGAATCCCTGCGTCACAACCTGGCCCGCGTCCGAGCCGCCGCACCCGATGCGCGCGTTTGGGCGGTGGTCAAGGCCAATGCCTACGGCCATGGCATCGAGCGCAGCTTCGAAGGCTTGCGAGGGGCCGACGGCTTTGCGCTGCTCGACCTGAACGAGGCCGAACGTGTGCGTGCACTGGGTTGGCGTGGCCCGGTCCTGCTGCTCGAAGGGGTGTTCGAGCAGCGCGACCTGGAGCTGTGTTCGCGGCTCGGCCTCTGGCACACGGTGCATTGCGACGAACAGATCGACATGCTGGCCGTCCACAAGACCCAGGTGCCGCACCGCGTGTTCCTGAAGATGAACTCGGGCATGAACCGCCTGGGCTTCACCCCGCAGCGTTATCGCGCGGCCTGGACGCGGCTCAACGCCTTGCCCCAGGTCGACGAGATCTCGCTAATGACCCACTTCGCCGATTCCGATGGCCAGCGCGGCGTGGTCGAACAGATGGCGGTCTTCAACGCCGTGACCGCCGACCTGCCCGGCGAACGCACCGTGGCCAACAGCGCAGCCACCTTGCGCCATACCGCGGGCGGCCCCCTGCAAAAACCCGATCTCGCACCCCAGGTGGCGGGAGACTGGGTACGCCCCGGCATCGTGGTCTATGGCAGCGCGCCCGACTTCCCCGAATACACCGCGGCGTACTGGGGCTTGCAACCGGCGATGACCTTGTCGGCCAAGTTGATCGGCGTGCAGGAACTGGATGTTGGTGCCGCCGTGGGTTACGGCGCGCATTTCACGGCAGACCGACCCATGCGTGTCGGCGTGGCGGCCTGCGGTTATGCCGACGGCTACCCAAGGGTCTGCCCAACCGGCACCCCGGTGCTGGTCGACGGCATACGCACCCGTACCTTGGGCCGCGTGAGCATGGACATGCTGGCGGTCGACCTGACGCCTGTGCCCTCGGCGGGCTTCGGTAGCGAAGTCACTTTGTGGGGCCGCGCATCGAACGGCGCGCTGCTGTCCATCGACGAGGTGGCGCGGATGGCGGGCACGGTGGGGTATGAATTGATGTGCGGCCTGGCGCTGCGCGTGCCGGTGGTGGTGGACTGAGTCCTGGCTGTTTGACCCGCTTTGAGCGGGTCTTGATTGCGTCAATCAAACGGATTGTCGAATTTAGACGGGATTTTGTTGCATTAATCAGCCTTATGATCGTATGGGAATCGACCTTTAACAGGAATCCATATGGTCCCCAGCGACGTGTCCGTGGTGATACCTGCCTACAACGCGGAGAGTTTCATCACGGATGCACTAGACAGCATCCTTCGGCAAACCCTGCTGCCTGCCGAAGTCATTGTTGTCAATGACGGTTCCCGAGACCGCACCGCACACACCATCGAACAGTGGATTCAGCAGCACCAGCCCGCCTACCCGGTGTATTTGATCAATCAAGAGAACAAGGGTATTGCCGCAACACGCAACCAGGGTATCCAGCGCGCCAGCAGTACCTGGATTGCGTTCCTGGACGCCGATGACGTCTTCGAACCGCTGCATCTGGCGGTGCTTTTGCAGACCGTGGCGCTGCACCCGGGCGCCATCGGCGCCTTTGCCTCCGGCCATCTCATGATCGACGGCGCGGTGCTGGAAGCCCGCTACGACGACTACTGGGACAACCCTGGTGTCACGTGCGGGAAGAAGCTGGACGGCGTCGATGCCTATGTGATCGGCAAGAGCGTCTTTCCCCGGCTGATCAAGGGAAACTTCATCAAACCCTCAAGCTTGATGGTGTCACGTGCGCAGGTCAACGCCGTGGGGCTTTTCAACGTGGACCTGGGCACGGCAGAAGACCGTGAGTTCCTGGTTCGGTTGATCATGCGGGGAGATTTTGTCTACAGTCCCCAATCCATTACCCGGTACCGATGGCATGACGACAATGCCTCACAAGTCAAGAATGCGCGCAGGAATATGGAAAATGGGCTCAGGGCTTTGAAAATTATCCAAGGAAATGCAAGCCTGGGATTGAGCACCGTGGAGTTGAAGGCTTGTACGGAAACCATTTCAACAACGGCACGTGAATATTTTTATCTTTCCAGTTTGAATGGCTTGCTTGTCTACTGGAAAGGCATATGTTTCATGAGAGATAATTTTGGTTGGTCTGTGGCCCTGGTGGCATTGAATCTGAAAAACATCGCAAGAAGTTTTTTTCATGCTGGCAAACGTTCATGAGCAGTGCACAAGTAACCGTCATCATTCCCACCTTGTGTGGCAGTAAACGCGCCATGGAACTCATCAGGGCCATTGCCAGTGTCCACGCTCAGGAAGATGTGGTGGCGGAAACTCTGGTCGTGGTGAACGGGGATCGGTTTGAGCCCACACTGCTGGAAAAGATACGCAATACCACAGGCGTCACCGTGTTGATGCTCTCAACGCCCGGAATCTCGAATGCCCGACTGAATGGCCGGAAGCATGTCAAGACGCCCTATTTTTTATTTTTGGATGACGATGACGAAATATATCCCCATGCACTGAAAGAGCTGCTCGGCACGTTTGACTCATCGAGCAGTGATATCGGTTTGGTGATTTCTGATGCTTACAATGATTTGAGGTGTCGAAATTATGGATTTCATCCGTCCGCGGCTGAAATTGAAAGAGACCCCTTGGGCACATTGCTGTGGCAAAACTGGTTGATTGTTCAGTCAGCACTTTTCAAAACCGCATTGGCCCCGGTGCATCTTTTTGATATTCAAACGGCTTCCAATGAATGTACCATGATCGCATTCAATTTAACGCTGGAAAATATCAAGGTTAAGGTCAATGAGAAGGTGCTCGCAGTCATTCATGACAAAATGGATTCGGAGTCAAAAACTGAACATTTCATCACTCAGGAAACGGAAGTGATTCAATGGATGCTGGCCAAGAAAGTTCCTTCAAAAATAAAGATGATATTGCGCCGCAAGCTGGCTGCGGCGTTTCACAATAATTCGGTTTATTTCCTGGAGCGGGGTATGTTCCGCAAGGCCCTGGTTGCGCATATCAAGTCGCTTTTAATTCCCGGTGGCGACAGATATGCGTTATATGGGCGGCATATCTTCTACAGTTTTGTCAAAAGTTTAAGATGACTTGCTGCTCAGCTAAATTTGCGAATCTTGGCCCACATCGGCTTTATTTCATCCAGCAAGGGATGCTTGCACAAAATGATGGACAGCAAAAAGCCGGCAAAGGCGGTGGGCACGCCCAGTAGCAAGGGCTGCCAGCTTTCGGCAGGGTAGGGTCCATATACCCAGAGAGCGCACAGGGGGCCGATGGCGGAGGCCGCAGCCACGGTCGCACTGCTCAACGATTGAGACAGTAGCGCCGACCAGGTGAAGTCAACTTCTTTGTGGGCTGCCGCCAGCCACAGCCAGCTTCGCAGTGCCGCAGCCAGCGCGACGCACAGGCCCATGGCCATCAGGCTGAAACAGGCGCCGATGGCGATGAGCGCCACCGTTAATGCGGTGGTCTGAACATTGACCCGCAACATCCGCGTGACGGACCCTTTGGCCATGAGCGCCGGCTGGCAGAGTGCGGCGGGCAGCGCGCATGCCAGCGAAAAGGCGATCAACCGGGTCAAATCAACCGCGTCATCCCATTGATGACCATACATCACGCGAATGACGGGTTGCGCCAGACACATCAGGCCCAGGCAGAACGCCCACCCTAGCGCTGTCGCGTAACAGGTGGCCGCGAGGAAGGGGTCGGAGATGTTATTGTTTTGCCGCAATTGCTTGGCGAACCAGGAAATGGCCACGACGTGCATGCCTTCGAGCACCATCCGGTTGAACATGGCCACCAGGCCGCTGGCGCGCGAGAAAAGGCCAACCGAGGTCATGTTCTGAAGTTTGCCCAGCAGCAGCTCTGGCGCGCTGCCGCTGATCGTCTGCAGAATGGAAGAGCCTGTGAGTCGGGAGCCGAATGCAAGCACCCGGCGGATTTCCTTGAACCCCGGTAACCAAGGAAAGTCCCGCGGCCTGTAAAACACGGCCATCAAGGCGTTGGTGAGCGTGGTTGCCAAAGAACCATAGGCCAGGCTGATCGGGCCATGACCGGTCCAGGCCATGTAAATTCCGACAACGGCACCAGCCAACGTGGATGTGAACCGGACGATGGCCAGCGCATCGAAACGCATTTCCCGCATTTGCCAGGCGTAAGTCAGTGACCCGAAGGGGTTGATGGCGTAGTTGGCCGCCACCAGCAGCATGATGTGCTGCATGCGAGGCTCTTTGTAGAAGCTGGCAATGGGGAAGCTGCCGATCACCACCAGGATGGCCAGCAACAGCCCAAGGCCGAGTTGTACCGCCCATACCGCGCGGATGCGGTCGGTAGTGAGTTCCTTTTCCTGTACCAGGTATTGCCCTGCCCCGAGGTCGCGTACCGTGGCCACGAAGGAAATCAATACCATGGTCACCGAAAAAACCCCGATGTCCTCCGGCGTGAGCAGGCGGGCGATGACCATGGAGGACAGAATGCTGATCGCCAGACTGGCGTAGCGGTCCAAATAGGAATAAATAAGTGATTTTCGGATGGACAAAGTGACCGCCATGTAGGGAACCCAAACAAGTTTAGGGCATGGCATCGCGACAGCCTGGCAAATTCGCACATGTCGGGCCGACTTCGCACCGGCTGCGGCCCTTCAACGGGCCGAAGTCTCAATAAATCAATAAAGCCCGTGCACCCGCGCGTGCAGCCGCCCCAGCCCCAGCAGCGCGTCGGTGAACGGCGTTGCCACCCCGGTCATGGCGCCCAGTTCGCGCACCACCGTCACCAGCGCGTCCAGCTCTACCGGTTTGCCGGCTTCCACGTCTTGCAGCATCGAGGTCTTGAACGCGCCGAGCTTGCGCGTCACGGCGTGGCGGTCTTCGGGTTGCTGGTCGATGCGAATGCCCAGGCGGGCGCCGATTTCCTTGGCTTCGAGCATCACGCTGGAGATGAAGCCGCGCACCAGATCGTCGTCCATGATCAGATCCGTGGTGGCGCCGGTGAAGGCGCTGATCGGGTTTACGGTCATGTTGCCCCAGAGCTTGAACCACGTGTCTTCCTGGATCTGTTGCGACACGGGCGCATCGAAACCGGCGCGCTCCAGCAGCGCCGACAAGGTCTGCACACGGGTGGTGACCACGCCCGAAGGCTCGCCAAGGATCAGCTTGTTGCCGAAATGGTGGCGTACGAAGCCCGGGCCGTTCAAGGCGCAACTCGCATGCACCACGCAGCCGATCACGTTGGCGGCGGGAATGGCGCGGGCGATCTCGCCGGTTGCGTCCACGGCCTGCAGGGGCCGTCCGGCGAAAGCGCCGCCGAAGTCCTGCAGGAACCACCATGGCACGCCGTTCATGGCGGTGAGCACGATGGTGTTCGGGCCGATCAACGGGCCGATCCGGCGCGCCACCTCGAGCAGCGCCGGGGCCTTCACCGCCACGACGACGAGGTCCTGCACGCCGAGTGCCGCGGGGTCCTCACTGGCTTGCACGGCGGCTGAAGTGGTTGCATCGCCGGTCTGCAGCCGCAGGCCGTTCTGGCGCAGCGCCTGCAAGGTGTTGCCGCGCGCCACCACGCTGACTTCACAGCCCACGGCAGCCAGCCGCGCGCCGATCCATCCGCCGATGGCGCCGGCGCCGTAGATGCAGACCTTGGAAACTGTGGAAATGGAGGGCTTTGTCATGAAGCTTGACGCGGTGACGAGTGGTTCGACATTCTCTTCAATTTCGGTAGCTGGTATCGGTCCGGTCGACCTGGCGCACCAGGGCGTCGAACACATCCTGGCCCGCGCCATAACGGGGGTTGAATTGCAGCGCGTCGCGGGTGGACCGCTCGGCCACCGCCTCGGGTACGGGAATCGCCGGCCCCATGGCCAGCGTGGCCAGTTGGACTTCGCAGGCGCGCTGCAGCGTCCACAAAATCACGAAGGCCTGCGGCAGGGTCTGGCCCCAGGCCAGCAGGCCGTGGTTGCGCAGGATCACCGCCTGACGCCGGCCGATGCTCTGCAGCAGGCGCGGCCCTTCGTCGGCGTGGATGGTGATGCCCTCGAAGTCGTGGTAGGCCACCATGCCGTGCATCTGCGCGGTGTAGAAGTTGCTCTGCTGCAGCCCGCCCTGCAGGCAGGCCACCGCCACGCCGGCCGTGGTGTGGGTGTGCATCACGCAGTGCGCATCGGGCAGGCCATCGTGGATCGCGGCATGCACGGTGAAGCCGGCGGGGTTGACCGGATGCGGCGAGCCGTCGAGCACCTGGCCCTGCAGGTCGATCTTGACCAGCTTGCTGGCGGTGACCCGCTGTAGTGCAGGCCGAAGGGATTGATCAAGAATTGCTTCACGCCGCTGGCCACGCTGTCGGGCAGCCGCACCGTGATGTGGTTGTAGATCATCTCGGTCCAGCCGAGCATGGCGAAGACGCGGTAACAGGCGGCGAGCTGCACGCGGGCCTGCCATTCATCGGGGTGGATGTCGGCGGCCTGTGTCGGCACGTCTTGGTGGATGGCGTTCATGGGGTGTTTCCGGTGAAAAGCAATATGTGCGTCGGCGGTGTGCTCAATAGCCCGGTGTCTGTGGCGCGGCGGCGCCGTCGGGGGCCTGCCGGTAGCGCGACAGCAACTGCTTCGCCGCGTTCGCCAGCATGATGGTGTCGACCCCCACGGCCACGAAACGCGCGCCGGCCTTCAGCCATTTGCCGGCCTGCTCTTCGGTGGTGGACAAAATGCCGGGCGCCTTGCCGGCCTTCAGGATGCGTGTGATGCCGTCGGCGATCACGGCCTGCACCTCGGGGTGGTTGGGCTGCCCCACGAAGCCCATCGATGCCGAGAGATCGGCCGGGCCTATGAACACGCCGTCCACACCTGGCGTGGCAGCAATGGCGTCGAGGTTCTTCATGGCCTCCACCGTCTCGGCTTGCACCAGCAGGCAGGCCTGCGCGTTGGCCTCGTGCAGGTAGCCCGGATACGCCTGCCAGCGCGAGGCCCGCGCCAGCGCGCTGCCCATGCCGCGGATGCCCTGGGGCGGGTAACGCATGGCTTGCACCAGTTGCGCGGCCTGCGCGGCGCTGTCGACCATCGGCACCAGGATGGTTTGTGCGCCGATGTCGAGAAACTGCTTGATCAGCGCGGTCTCGCCCACCGGCACCCGCACCACCGGCTGCGGGCGCGGCGCACCTTCGGGCAGGGCCGACCAGGCGCTCGCGATGCCCTGCAGCTGCGCCAGCACCGAACGCACGTCGTTCGGCGCGTGTTCACCGTCGATCAGCAGCCAGTCGTAGCCGGTGCCGGCCAGGATTTCGGCCGCATAAGCATCGGCCAAGCCGACCCAGAGGCCGAGTTGCACCGGCCCGTCGCGCAGGGCTTGCTTGAAAGTGTTGACAGGCGTTTTCATGGGAGGGTCCAGTCCTGGAGGGGGTTATGCGAATTTGAAGGCAATGGCGCCGAGCGGCCCGTAGTCGGCATGGAAGGTGTCGCCCGGCGCGGCGCCGGTGGGCCGGGTGAACGAGCCGCCGAGCACCACCTCGCCAGCCTCCAGGAACTCGCCCCAGGGTGCGAGCTTGTTGGCCAGCCAGGCCACACCGGTGGCGGGGTGGTTGAGCACGCCGGCGGCCAGGCCGGTTTCCTCGATTACGCCGTTTTTGTAGAGCAGGGCGCCGACCCAGCGCAGGTCCACCGCGTCCGGCTTCACCGGCCGGCCGCCGAGCACGATGCCGGCATTGGCGGCGTTGTCGGCGATGGTGTCGAACACCCGGCGCATGGCCTTGGTGTGGCGGTCGAACTGCTCGATGCGTGCGTCGATGATCTCGATGGCGGGCACCACGTAGTCGGTGGCGGCCAGCACGTCGAAGATGCTGACGTTCGGCCCCTTGAGCCGCTTGCCGAGCACGAAGGCCAGCTCCACCTCGATGCGCGGCGCGATGAAACGGCTGCATGGGATGTCGCCGCCCTGTTCGAAGAACATGTCGTCGAGCAGGGTGCCGTAGTCGGGCTCGGTGATCTGACTGGAGAGCTGCATGGCGCGCGAGGTCAGGCCGATCTTGTGGCCGCGCACGCAGCGGCCCTCGGCGATCTTGGTCTTGACCCAGGCGCGCGAGATGGCGTAGCCGTCCTCGATGGTCATTTCAGGGAAACGCTTGGAGAAGTGCTCGACCTGGACGCGGCTTTTCTCGCTTTGGTGCAGCTCGGCCGCGAGCTGGGTGATGAGGTCTTGGGAAAACATCGTGGGCGGCACCGGGTTATTTCTGGAACAAAGGATGGATGTTGCTGTGTTTGCCGTCGTAGACCTGGCCCGGGCTTTCGTCCACCTGCACGGTGATGCCGACCAGACGCCGCGCCATCAATGGATCGAAATGGGCTTTGGCGCAATTCAATACAGCGTCGCCAGCGCTCTTTTTGGTAGCGTCCGAGCGGCCGCTGCCCATGCGCAGGTTGAGGTAGACGAAGGCGTAATCCCGTTCGCCGTCGGCCACCGCATAGTGCGCCGCAGGGTAGGCCAGCACCCGCGTGCCGCCGGTGGGGAAGACCTGCTGGCCGGCTTCGTCGCGCACGCTGAGCATGGCGTCGGCGAGCTGGCGCGACAACGCACCCATGTCGGTCTCGGCATCGAGCTGGCCGGTATAGAGGATCACCAGGTGGGGCATGGGTTTGGATTTCTAGAGTCGGGGGAAGGACTGGTAGCCGGACGCCGCCGAGGCCTGGGCCGCGGGGATGGCGCGGCCATCTTGCGGCGTGACCGGAAACAGCACGTTGATCTGGCCGGTGCCCGAGGCCCCGAAGTACGGCGTGACGACCTCGGCCCGGCCGTCATAGGCCGACCAGCCCAGGGCGCCGAGCACCATGGCCGTGTCGTGCATGAAGCCCTCTCCATGGCCCTTGGTGGCGTACTCGGGCAGCATCTCGCAAAACGGCTTCCAGTCGCCGCGCTCCCACATCGCCACCACCTCGTGGTCCATCATCTCCAGGAACGGGCTCCAGACCTTGAAGGCGAACTCGGGCGCCAGCCCGTTCTGCGCGAAGCGGTGCGACAGCGAGCCGCTGGCGAGGAAGGCCACCGTGCCGTCGTAGTGGTCCTCCACCGCGCGGCGCATGGCCCAGCCCAGGCGGGCGCTGTCGTTGAGGTAGTGGCCGGTGCACAGTGCCGATACCGAGATCACCTTGAAGCGCTGGTCGGCGTTCATGTAGCGCAGCGGCACCAGGGTGCCGTATTCCGGGTTCAGCGTGGTGGCGTCGTGGGCCAGGGTCTCCACGCCATAGGTGTTGCAGGTCTCGGCCAGCAGCCGGCCCAGCGCCGGGTTGCCTGCGCATTCGAAGGGCATGTTACTGATGAAGTGCGGCAGTTCGTTGCTGGTGTAGACGCCCTTGAAGTGGGCGCCGCAGTTGACGTGGTAGTTGGCGTTGACCAGCCAGTGGGTGTCGAACACCACCAGCGTGTCCACGCCGAGCGCACGGCAGCGCCGGCCGATCTCGATGTGGCCGTCGATGGCGTCCTGCCGGCTGTTCTTGCGCGGGCCATCGAGTTCGCTCAGGTAGAGCGAGGGCACGTGGGTGATCTTGGCGGCGAGTGCGAGCTTTCCCATGGTCAGACTCCCCACTGCGGAATGTGGTGGCTGCCCAGGCTCACCGCGATGTTCTTCGGCTCGCAGAACACCTCGTAACTCCAGGTGCCGCCTTCGCGGCCCGTGCCGCTGGCCTTGGTGCCGCCGAAGGGCTGGCGCAGGTCCCTGACGTTCTGGCTGTTGACGAAACACATGCCGGCTTCCACGGCGGCGGCCACGCGGTGGGCCTTGCCGATGTTTTCGGTCCACACATAACTGCTCAGGCCGTAGGCGATGTCGTTGGCCAGGCGGATGGCGTCGGCTTCGTCCTTGAACGGGATCAGGCAGGCCACCGGGCCGAAGATTTCGTCCTGCGCAATCTTCATGCGGTTGTCCACATCGGCGAACACGGTGGGCAGCACGTAGTTGCCGCGGCGCACCCGCTCGGGCAGCTCGGGTGCGCCCAGGCCGCCGCAGAGCAGCGTGGCGCCTTCCTTGGGGCCGAGCTCGATGTAGCTGCGCACCTTGGCCAGATGCGCCTGGCTGATCATCGGGCCGACGATGGTGTTCTCGTCGAGCGGGTCGCCCACGGGGATGCGTTTGGCGCGCTCAGCGAACTTCGCGGCGAAGTCGGCATAGATCGATTGCTGCACCAGGATGCGCGAGCCCGCCGTGCAGCGCTCACCGTTGTTGCTGAAGATCATGAACACCGCCGCGTCGAGTGCGCGGTCGAGGTCGGCGTCTTCGAAGATCACGAACGGGCTCTTGCCGCCGAGTTCCATGCTGAACTTCTTCAGGCCCGCGCTTTTGACGATGCGGTTTCCGGTGGCGGTGGAGCCGGTGAACGAAATCGCGCGCACGTCGGGGTGGCCGACCAGCGGCTCGCCGGCCTCCTTGCCGTAGCCATGGACCAGGTTCAACACGCCGGCCGGGATGCCGGCTTCGAGCGCCAACTCGCCCAGGCGCGCGGCCGTCATCGGCGAGAGCTCGCTCATTTTCAGCACGGCGGTGTTGCCGAAGGCGAGACACGGCGCGACCTTCCAGGTGGCGGTCATGAAAGGCACGTTCCACGGCGAGATCAGCGCACACACACCCACCGGGTGGAACAGCGTGTAGTTCAGGTGCGTGGGCGTGGGGTAGGTGTGGCCGTCCACGCGGGTGCACATCTCGGCGAAATAGGTGAAGTTGTCGGCCGCGCGCGGCACGAGTTGTTTGCCGGTCTGCGCGATCACCTGGCCGCAGTCGTCGGTCTCGGTCCGTGCGATCTCGGGCACGTTCTTCGCGATCAGCTCGCCGAGCTTGCGGACCAGCCTGGCACGCTCGGGTGCGGGCAGGCCGGCCCATTTGGGGAAGGCGGCCTTGGCCGCCGCCACGGCCGCGTGGACCTCGGCTTCGCCGCCCGAGGCGACTTCGGCCAGCACCTCCTGCGTGGCCGGGTTGATGGTTTCGAAGTAGTCGGTGCCTGGCACCGATTTACCGTTGATGAGGTGGTTGATTTGCATGGGTGTCCTGTCCGGGTCAATCCAGTTTGATCTCGCGCGCCTTGATGAGTGCGTGCCATTTCTTGCGTTCCGATTCGACGTAGGCGACCATTTCGGCCGCATCCAGCGGCCGGGCTTCCCAACCCGCGTCGTAGAGCTTCTGGCGCACACCCGCCACGGCCATGGTTTTCATCAGTTCGGCACCGAGCCGGGCCTGGATGTCTTTGGGCGTGGCGGCCGGCACCACCAGGCCTTGCCAGGTGTAGGCTTCGACGCCGGCGTAGCCCAATTCCCTGGCGGTGGGCACGTTCGGCAATTGCGGAATGCGCTCACCCGACATGGCCAGCAGCGGCACCACCTTGCCCGCCTTCACGGCGCTGATGCCGCTGGGCAGGTCGAGCATCATCAGCGGCACCTGGCCGCCCATCAGGTCCTGCAGCGCGGGTGCGCCGCCCTTGTAGGGCACATGCAGCCCGCTCACGCCGGCCTCGCGCTGGAACAGCTCCAGCGCGAGGTGGTGCGGGCTGCCGGTGCCGACGGTGGCGATGGCCAGTTTGCCGGGCTCGGCCTTGAGCCGGGCGATCAGCGCCTTGGCGTCGCTGATGCCGGCACCGGGCGCGGCGGTGATCACCAGCGGCGAGCGGCCCATCATGCCGAGCAGCGCGAAGTCGCGCTCGGCGTCGTAGGGCAGCTTCTTGTAGAGCACCGGGTTGTAGACCAGCACGCCGTTGTCGGCCGAGAACACGGTGTAGCCGTCGCCCGGCGAACGCGCCACGTTCTCCGAGGCGATGATCGCGCCCGCGCCGGGGCGGTTGTCCACCATGATGGGTTGGCCGAGCTGCTGCGACATCTCGACGCTGACGCTGCGCGCCAGGAAGTCGGTGCCGCCGCCGGCCGGGTAGCCCACCACCCAGCGCAGCGGTTTGCTGGGGAAGGATTGCGCCCAGGTGGGCAGGGACAGGCAGGAGGCGCCGAGCGCCATGAGCAGGGCGTTGCGCCGGGATGTCGATTTCATTTTTTGTCTCCGTTCGTTGTTGTAGGGTGAGCCTGCGCGGCCGGATCAGGCGATGGTGTTGACCAGTTCCCCGATCTGCGCAATCCGGGTGACGACCACGTCGCCCGGCTGGCAATCGACCACGCCGTCGGGCGTGCCGGTCAGGATCAGGTCGCCGGGCTGCAGCGTCATGAAACGGCTGAAGTAGGCGACCAGGAAAGGCACGTCGAAAATCATGTCTCGGGTATTGCCGGACTGCGTGACTTTGCCGTTGACCGTGGTCTGCAGGGCCAGCGCCATCGGGTCGGGCACGTCCTGCCGGTCCACCAGCCAGGGGCCGATGGGGGTGCAGGTATCGCGGTTCTTCACGCGCAGGTTGGGGCGGTACCAGTTTTCCAGGTAGTCGCGGATCGCGTAGTCGTTGGCCACGGTGTAGCCGGCGATGAAGTCGTAGGCGTCCTCGCGCCGCACCTTCTTTGCGGTGCGCCCGATGACGATGGCCAGCTCACATTCGTAGTGCATGAACTTCACCTCGGCCGGGCGCTGCGTGAACGCGCGGTGGCCGATCAGGCTGCCTTCACCCTTGATGAAGACCAGCGGCTCCTCGGGTGCCTTGAAGGCGAGTTCCTTGGCATGGTCGGCATAGTTCAGGCCCAGCGCGAGGATGGTGCGCGGGCGCGGCGTGGGCGCGAGTGGTGGCAGCCAGACCACGGCGCCGAAGGGCACCAGGCGGCCGTCGGCCAGGCGCAGCTGGCCCTCGTGTTCGGTGGCGTCGTGGACGGCGCCGGCATAGGCAATACGGGCATGTTTCATTGGGGCGCGGCCTCCGCGGTGAGCTGGTTGTGCAGTGAGGCGAAGCCCGGTGCGCTGACGGTGATGTGGTCGCCGGCCCGGGCCAGCGGCCGGCCCGCGTCGCAGCCGAGCAGCAGCAGGTCGCCACGGCGCAGCGTCATGAAGGCGCTCACATCGGCCAGCAACCGGGCCGCGCTACGCACCAGATGCGAGAACCGCACGGACTGCCTCAGCACACCGTTGACCCGCAGCTCCAGCGTGAAATGTGATGGATCGATCGATGGGCCCGCAGGCCGCATCTCCGGGCCGATGCCGAGGAAGCCGTCCACACATTTGTATTTGACGGGTGGACGGAAAAAACTGGTGTGCGGCAGCGACAGGTCGTTGACCAGCACGTAACCGGCGAGTGCGGCCAGGGCCGTGTCTTCATTCGCGGCACGCAGGTCCCGGCCGATCACCATGGCGATGCTGGCGCCGAGTTCGACCTCGGCCGCGCCGACGGGCACGGCGATGTCCGTGCCGTTCTGGCTCCAGGTGTTGGCGGGCTTCACGTAGAGCACCGGCGCCTTTGGCGGCGCCTGATAGGGCGGCGTGTTCATCTGCGGCGCGAGGGCCTCGGTTTCGGCCTGGAAGTTGAGCAGCACGCCATAGACCGTGCCGGTGGGGAGGAAGAGCGGCGAGAGGGGCGAGGTCATGGCTGTTCCAGTTCGATGAGTTCGTCGAGCAGGGTGTAGAGCAGGGCAAGCTTTTCCTTGCCCATGGTTTCTTCCATCCATGTGTAGTGCGCCTCGATCGTGCGCGACAGACGCCGCACGTGTTTAAGGCCTTTTTCGGTGGCTTCGACCACGGTGCGGCGCTGGTCTTCGGGGTCGCGTTGGCGCTGGATCAGGCCGTCGCGTTCCATGCGGGTGAGCACGCCGGTGAGGCTCGGACCGAGGATGAAGGCCTCGCGCGCCACGCGGCCGGTTTCCACCACGCCGTGTTCACCCAGCACGCGCAGCACGCGCCATTGCTGGTCGGACAGGCCCATCAGCCGCAGGCCCGGCCGAGTGTGGGCCATGACCGATTCGCGGGCCTGAAGCAGCAGGCGCGGCAGGTTGCGGTGGGTCAATGAATTGATGGACGAACTCGGCACGTGGTGTTTTCTGTTGGTTTAAAAATTATTTAACATGTTAAATGATTTGGGCATGCGGTGCCAAGCCGGTGCGACCTGGGAGAAACCCGTAATCGGAGGCGCTGCCATTCGCACCAAGGCGGCCTGGCACGCTCGCTACACTGCCCCGATGGCCAAAGAAAAAACCGTTTACGTCTGCAACGAATGCGGCGGCACCACGCCCAAGTGGCTGGGCAAGTGCCCGCATTGCAATGCCTGGAACACCCTGGTCGAATCGGTGGCCGAAAGCCAGGCGCCGCAGCGCAACCGCTTCGCGGCACTGGCCAAGACCGCCGCCGTCGTGGCGCTGGCCGACATCGAGGCCAGCGAAGTCGAACGCACCCCCACCGGCATGGACGAGCTCGACCGTGTGCTCGGTGGCGGCATCGTCGAAGGCGGCGTGGTGCTGATCGGTGGCGACCCGGGCATCGGCAAATCGACGCTGCTGTTGCAGGCGCTCGACGCGCTGCAGCGCGCCGGCCAGAAGACGCTGTACGTCACCGGTGAGGAAAGCGGCGCCCAGGTGGCGCTGCGCTCGCGCCGGCTCGGCATAGAGCGCAGCCAGGTGCAGGTGCTGGCCGAGATCCAGCTCGAGAAGATCCTGGCCACGCTGGATGTGCACAAGCCGCACATTGCCGTCATCGACTCGATCCAGACCGTGTATTCCGAGCAGCTCACCTCCGCACCCGGCTCGGTGGCGCAGGTGCGTGAATGCGCGGCCCATCTCACGCGCGCGGCCAAGGCCCATGGCGTGGCCATCGTGCTGGTCGGCCATGTGACCAAGGAGGGCGCATTGGCCGGGCCGCGTGTGCTGGAGCACATGGTCGACACGGTGCTGTATTTCGAGGGCGACACGCACAGCAGCTTCCGCCTGGTGCGCGCCATCAAGAACCGCTTCGGCGCGGTCAACGAAATCGGCGTGTTCGCCATGACCGAGCGCGGCCTGAAGGGCGTGACCAACCCGAGCGCGATCTTCCTGAGCCAGCACGCCGAGCCCGTGCCCGGCAGTTGTGTGCTGGTGACGCTGGAGGGCACGCGGCCGATGCTGGTCGAGATCCAGGCGCTGGTCGACAGTGGCGGGCCGAGCCCGCGCCGGCTGAGCGTGGGCCTGGACCGCGACCGCCTGGCCATGCTGCTGGCTGTGTTGCACCGGCACGCGGGCATCTCCTGCATGGACCAGGACGTGTTCGTCAACGCCGTGGGCGGCGTGCGCATCAGCGAGCCCGCGGCCGACCTGGCGGTGTTGTTGTCCATCACCTCCAGCCTGCGTGGCAAGCCCTTGCCCAAAGGCTTCATCACCTTCGGCGAGGTGGGGCTGGCCGGCGAAGTACGCCCTGCGCCGCGCGGTCAGGAGCGGCTGAAGGAAGCCGCCAAGCTGGGCTTCAGCGTGGCGGTGGTGCCCAAGGCCAATGCGCCAAAGAAGCCGATCGAAGGCCTGACGGTGCATGCGGTGGAGCGCGTCGAAGAGGCCATGGAAGTGGTACGTGGTCTTACGTGATGGGGGGCTTCGGCGGCCTGCGAAAATAAGACCCATGAAATTGATGAAATTCGTCCCCATGCTCGTCGGCCTGGCGCTGATCGTCTTCGCGTACCAGCGTTTCGGCTGGCAGGGTGTGGCGGTGGTCACTGGTGGCATCGTGATGTGGGCCTTGCTGCACATCACGCGCACGATGAAGGTGTTGGAGAGCGCCGCCAACCGGCCCGTCGGCTATGTGGGCAGCGCGGTGATGCTCAATGCCAAGCTCAAACCCGGCGCCACGTTGCTGCATGTCATCGCCATGACCAAGGCCCTGGGCGCGCTGCAGTCGCCCAAGGACACGCAGCCCGAGATCTTCCGCTGGACCGACGGCACGCAATCGCACGTGACCTGCGAGTTCGCCGACGGCAAGCTGGTGAAGTGGGCCTTGTTCCGGCCTGAAGTTTCGGAAACCGAGACTCCCGCTACGCCGTAAAATCAAAAGTTTTGTAATAACTCGACTACTCGACACCCACGAAGAGCGCGGCGGTTTTTATGCCAGGGAACCCGTGGAACCGGCTTTGCCGGGCCACTGGGTTCGCCCCCTGCAAGGGGGTTGGCGTAGCGACACGCAGTGCGCGAAGACTGGGGGTGAGCAGTCTCCCCTAAAGGACGCCCTGCATGAGCCTGATCCCCCCAGCACCTTCCATGTCCGACCGCGACGGCAAAATCTGGATGGACGGCCAGATGGTCGACTGGCGCGACGCCAAGATCCACGTGCTGACCCACACCCTGCACTACGGCTGCGGCGCGTTCGAAGGTGTGCGTGCCTATAACGGCGTCAATGGCACGGCCATCTTCCGCCTCGAAGACCACACCGACCGCCTGTTCAACAGCGCCAAGATCCTGCGCATGAAGATCCCGTTCACCAAGGAACAGGTCAACGAGGCGCAAAAGGCCGTGGTGCGTGAGAACAAGCTGGAAAGCTGCTACCTGCGCCCGCTGACCTGGATCGGCGACCGCAAGCTCGGCGTTTCGCCCAAGGGCAACGACATCCACCTGATGGTGGCCGCCTGGGCCTGGGGCGCCTACCTCGGCGACGACGGCATGACCAAGGGCATCCGCGTCAAGACTTCCAGCTACACCCGCCACCACGTCAACATCACCATGACGCAGGCCAAGGCGGTGAGCAACTACACCAACTCGATCATGGCCAACACCGAAGCGCTGGACGACGGCTACGACGAAGCGCTGCTGCTCGACGCCTCGGGCTTCGTCAGCGAAGGCTCGGGTGAAAACGTGTTCGTGGTGAAGAACGGCGTGGTCTACACGCCCGACCTGTCGGCTGGCGCATTGAACGGCATCACGCGCAACACCGTCTCGCACATCTGCAAGGACCTGGGGTTGGAGCTGGTGCAAAAGCGCATCACCCGCGACGAGGTCTACATCGCCGACGAAGCCTTCTTCACCGGCACCGCCGCCGAAGTCACGCCGATCCGCGAACTCGACCGCATCGAGATCGGCAGCGGCACGCGTGGCCCGATCACCGAAAAAATCCAGAGCGCCTTCTTCGATATCGTGAACGGCCGCAATCCCAAATACGCCCACTGGCTCGCGAAAGTCTGAACATGTCCACCAATGCCGTCGTCGAATTACTCGCCAAGGATCTGAACCCGCAAGGCGGTGTGTTCTGCCCCAGCCCCAAGGCCGACATGAAGTTGTGGAACGGCCACCCTAAGGTGTACCTCGACGTGGGCCGCGCCGGCTCGGCCAAGTGCCCTTATTGCGGCACGGTCTACAAGCTCAAGGATGGCGAGCACTTCGCCGGTGGAGGGCACTGACCCCCACGCTCCCCCACGGGGTGTGGGTCGCGGCCCCCCGAGGGGGCCGCGTTCCGCCTTGGGGCGGCCCGGCGACGGAACTTTGATTTGATGAGCACGCAACAGTCTCTCGTCATCGCGCCCCAGTGGATCGGGGACGCGGTGATGACCGAGCCGCTGATGCGCCGCCTCTCGGCGCGCGGCGAACGGCTTACCGTCGGTGCGCTGCCCTGGGTGGCGCCGGTGTACCGGGCCATGCCCCAGGTGGCCGAGGTCATCGACTTGCCGTTCCAGCACGGCGGCTTGCAATGGCAGGCGCGGCGTGCCATGGCCGTGCGGCTCAAGGGCCGTTTCGATGCGGCCTACGTGCTGCCGAATTCGCTCAAGAGCGCCCTGCTGCCTTTCCTCGCGCGCATTCCGCGGCGCGTGGGCTACCTGGGTGAGTCACGCATCGGCCTGCTCAACGAGCGGTTGAAAAACCCGCCCAGGGACGTGCGTCCGCCGATGGTGGCGTTCTACTCCGCGCTCAGCGGGGAAAGCGGCCTGGACCAGGACCGTCCACACCTGCAGATGAACCCGCAAGAGGTCGACCAGGCCCTGGCCGCGCTCGGCCTGCGGCGTGGCGCTTATGCCGTGTTCGCACCCGGTGCCGAATACGGCCCGGCCAAACGCTGGCCCGCCCGCCACTTCGCGGCACTGGCGCCGCTGCTCGGCATGCCGGTGGTGCTGCTCGGCTCGGGCAAGGAACGCGCCTTGTGCGAAGAGATTGCCGGTCCGGTCAATGCCGCCCAGTCTGGCCAGGCGCTCAATTTCGCCGGCAAGACCACGCTGGCACAAGCGCTCGCGGCCATTTCGGCGGCGCGGTACGTGGTCAGCAACGATTCCGGCCTGATGCACGTGGCGGCGGCCTTCGGTGTGGACCAGGCGGCCGTCTTCGGCTCCAGCAGCCCGCTGCACACGCCGCCGCTGAACGACCGCGCCGCGGTGTTGTGGCTCAAGAGTGATCCCGCCTACCAGCCGCCGCTGGACTGCGCACCCTGCTTCCAGCGCGAATGCCCGCTGGGGCACACGCGGTGCCTGGTCGACGTGACGCCGCAACGGGTACTGAGCGCCTTGACGGGCGGCTGAGCCCTCCCATTTCACCCCGGTCTTCTTCCGGGGTGCCCGTCTTTTCCTGATGTCGCCTGAGGCCGAGCTGCGCTTCTTTTGTGGGCGGCATTCCGGGAAAAGCGTGATGCATTTCCAAATTGATACACCTATTTGCTCAGATATTTGGTGCAAATAATTATTGTAATGTATGCTTGTATACGAAAAACAATAAAAGAATTCGTGTTTTATAAAGAGGTGCAAGGGTGAGAGGCCTGAACACCGCATCGCCAGGGCTTGAGTGTTCGGTTCCGCAGGCGGGCCTTTTCAGGCTTTCGCATTTGCGCACGGCCGACACGCCGCTTGCGATGTGCCCCGTCACCGCAACGTTTTTGCGGCAAATTTTTGATTGAATCGATGACCATTCACCATCAGCCGATGGCGCGGGCGCTTGGCGCCTGCACGAGCGCCCGCGTTGCGGCGACCCAGGGCGTCATGGCCGTGCTCGCCGCTGGCGCCGCACTGCCCGTTCAGGCCGATACGGGAGAGGGCTGGTCCATGGGCGTCAGCAGCCCGCTGGGGCCGGTCTGGGCGTGGTCGCTGAGCGTGCTGATGGGCGTCATCATGCTGCTGTTGACGGCCTATACCGCGCGGCACTACGTGTTCTCCCTGAACCGCCTGTTCGGGCGGCAGCGGCATCCCTACGCCAGCATCGTCAGCGCCGACTGGCCGAGGGTCACGGTGTTCGTGGCCGCGCACAACGAAGAGGCCGTGATCCAGGACTGCCTGGAAAACCTCATGCTGGTCGACTACCCCACCGAGCGTCTGGTGGTGATGCCGGTGAACGACCGCTCGAGCGACGGTACCCGCGAGATCATCGACGCGGTGGTGGCGCGTTTCCCCGGCCGCATCGTGCCTTTTCACCGGATCGACGGCAAGCCCGGCAAAGCCGCGGCCTTGAAGGATGCGACCGAGCTGGTCGACACCGATTTCATCATCGTCTTCGACGCCGACTACATGCCTTCGCGCGGCTTGATCCGGCGACTGATGGCGCCGTTCTTCGACCCGGAAGTCGGCGCCGTGATGGGCCGGGTGGTGCCGCACAACGTTGGCGCCAACCTGCTCACCCGCCTGCTCGACCTGGAACGCGCCGGCGGCTACCAGGTCGACCAACAGGCCCGCATGAACCTGGGCATGGTGCCGCAATATGGCGGCACCGTGGGCGGCATCCGCATCAAGGCGCTGCAGTCCGTGGGCGGCTGGCACGACGACGTCCTGGCCGAAGACACCGACCTCACCTACCGCCTGCTGCTGGGCGGCTGGCGCACCGTGTACCACAACCGCGCCGAATGTTACGAAGAAGTGCCGCAGAGCTGGGCGGTGCGCATGCGGCAGATCAAGCGCTGGTCCAAAGGGCATAACCAGGCCATGGTCAGGCACAGCGGCGCCCTGCTGGGCAAGCGCACGCTGGCCCTGTCGGAGCGCATCGATGGCCTGTTGCTGCTGGGCGTGTACATGATGTCGCCGATCCTCATGCTCGGCTGGGTGCTGAGTGTGCTCATGTATTTCACGGTGGCGGTGAACTGGCTCGCGCCGGCGCTGGTGGTGATGGCCTTCATGGCGCACAGCGCACTCGGCAATTTCGCGGCCTTCTTCGAGATCGCGACCGCCGTTCACCTGGACCGCTCGCAGCGGCGCATCCGTCTGCTGGCGTTTTCGTTCCTGGGCTTCATCGTCAGCGCGGTGGCGATTGCGCGCTCGGTGCTCGAGCAAATGCTGCTGGACCGCATGCCTGGCAGCAAGTTCCATTGGGACAAGACCGTGCGCTACCGCAAAGCCAGCGCGCAGCCGGCCGTTCCAGCGCAGGGAGGTTCACTGTGATCTTCATCGGACTGTTGTTGCTGACCTTGTCGGTCATGCTGCTGCCCATCTTGCCCGCATTGATCGAGTGGCGCTGGCCGAGCGACGTCGTGCCGCTGCAGATCGACGAGGCGGATGCCCTGGACCCGCCGGTCCTGGCCCATCGCTTTGCTGCACTGCTGCAAGAAGTCTTGCGCAGCGGCGCTATCCATCTGGGTGAATCGGCGATCGCCCAACTGAAGGCCGGGAAAGCCGATGCGCCCTGGCCGTTCTCGCCCTTGGAAAAGTCCGACAACCGCAGCGACCGTGTCTGGCGTATCGAAGGCGACATCCAGCTGCCCACGAACTTCAGCTTCCATGCCGAGGTTTCCGCATCCGCCGATCTGCGCACCGCACCGCATGCGGTGTACCGCGCCTTGTGGGCCGATGGAGCCCTGCATCTCGCGGCGCACAGTTCGGTGCTGCGCTGGGCGCACGGCGCGCAGGTGCGGATCGCCGAAGCCTGCGTGCTGGCAGGGCGGGTCACGGCCACGCAGAGCCTGGTGGTTGGCGCCGGCGTGCAATTCACGCTGCTGCATGCGCCGGTGATCGATTTCGCGCCAAGCCCGCGTGCCGTTGCCGCTTCGGCGCCGAAGCGCCGTGCCATGACGGTCTGGCCCGCGGTGGTGCGCTGGGATGCGCAGTTGCAACGTGGTCTGGCGGGGGCCTCGTTGGTCATCGAAGATGGACGCGCCTGGCAGGGCGATCTGGTGTGCATGGGCGACTTGTCGCTGGGCGCCGATTGCTTGGTGGATGGGAGCCTGAAGGCCCGCGGTGATCTGCAGCTGGGCCGTGGTTGCCGTGTCATCGGCAGTGTTTTTGCCGAAGGCAGTATCCACATGGCCGAAGGCTGTACCGTGCTTGGTGCCGTGGTGTCCGAAACCGCGTTGCATGTCGGCGCCGGTGGTGAGTTTGGTGCAGCTGGGCGGCCCACCACGGTGGCGGCACCGCAGCTTGAACTGGCCACGGGCGTGCGCGCGCACGGCACGGTCTGGGCTGGCGAAAAAGGCTGGACCGCGGGCGAGCGGGTGCCTGTGCCCATCCCCGGGCAGGGCTTGCGCATCAACATGACTGAACGGGCGGTCGCGTGAGCGGGCCGTCTTCGACAACCAGGCTGTGGGCCTGGCGGGGCGGCTGCGTAGCACTGCTGTGTGTGCTGGCGCTGGCCTTGGGGTTTCCGCACCTGTGGCGACCGACGGCGGCCGCGCCGGTGGCCCGGAGCACCCATCTGGCCCTGGTGATTCCCGACGAGCTTTCGCAGGACGACGTGCATGTGAAGGTGTGGCTGGACGCGGCCAACGAAGCCGGGTTTGCCATGTCTCTGGTACGCGCTTCCACGCTGCTGCGGCCGGGCGGCTATCCCATGGACGCGGCCCTGATCCTGCCCGACACGGTGCACCGCCGCATGAACGATGCCCTGGTGCTGCATCTGCAGCAACGCGTGAGTGCCGGCGCCCAGCTCATGCTGGTGAACGACGCCGGCGTGACCGATCTGGACGGCAACTACCACCCCGAGCAGTCCCGCCTGTCCAGCCTGGCCGGCGTGCGTTACGCGCTGTACGGCCAGTTCGGCCCGCGCATGATGGACGAGCAGGTGGCCTGGGTCGACGGCGCCGCCGTCCCCGACTTGCGGCTGCCGCCCGGCAAGCTGATGCGCGAAAACAGCGACAACCCGTTGACCAGCAACCAGCCCGTGCCACTGCCGAATGAAGAGCTGGCGGTCGCCAGCTACAACTACGGGCGCCTGCGCTACCCCGTCTTCAAGACCCAGGGCGCCTTCCAGGGGCAGCGCCTGATGCATTCCGACGGGGACGGCGTGCTCGCCGGCCTGCATTCTTTCGGCCAAGGCAAGGTCCTGTTCGTCAACCTGCCGCTGGGTTATCTCAAGCTGCGCACCGACGGCTTCTTCCTGCAGAGCTTCTTGCGCTACTTTGCCCAGGACGTTGCGGGCTTGCCCCAGCTGTCACCGCTGCCCGATGCGCGCGGCGCCCTCATCATGAACTGGCACGTCGACTCGGCCGCCGCGGTGCCGGCCATGGAGGCGCTGACCGCGCTGGGCGCTTTCACCCAGGGGCCGTATTCCATCCACCTCACCGCCGGCCCCGACGTGGACCGGCCGGGCGACGGCATGGGCATGGATTTGCCGCACAACGCCCAGATACGCGACTGGGTGCGCCGTTTCGTCGAACGAGGCGACGAGGTGGGCACCCACGGCGGATGGATCCACAACGAATTCGGCCGGATGGTCGACAAGCAGGACCCGTTGCTGTCCCAGTCCCTGATGGAAAAAAACCTGGCCGCGGTGGCCTCGGCCAGCGCACGGCCGGTGCGCGAATATTCGGCGCCGCTGGGCAACCATCCAGCCTGGGTCACACCCTGGCTGCGCGAACACGGCATCAGGGCCTACTACTTCACTGGCGACATTGGCATGGCGCCGACCCGCAGCTACCAGGACGGCCGACGCGGCCCGTCCGACGTGTGGGCGTTTCCGGTGCTGAGTTACGGCACCTACGCCAGCTTTGAAGAGGCCCACAACGCCAAGGTGCCCGAGCGAGAGATCGCCGCCTGGCTGAAGGACGTGGCCGATTTCTGCGCCCAGTACCGCACGGTGCGGCTGGTGTATTTCCATCCGCCCGGCATCGCCATGTTTCCGGTCGCCTTCAAGGCCTGGATGAAACACACCGGGGCCCTGGTGAACCAACACACGCTGCGTTGGATGACCATGGCGCAATACGCCGACTTCGCCACCGAACGCATGGCGGTGAACTGGCAGCTCGGGCCGGACGGCGACGCCGCGGGCTCCGAATTGCTGCAGGCCAGCCATTCGCATTCGCTCGCGCATTTCTCCTGGCTGCTGCCGGTGCAGCGCTACGAACAACCTCAGCTGCTCGCCGGGGCGGCACAGATCGAACGCGACGGTGCCTATTGGCGCGTGGTCGCGGGGGACGCCGCGTCCCTGCGTCTGCGCCTGCCGCTGCGTGCAGCTTCTTCCGGATCTTCTTCCGTCATCACGACCCCCTCTCCATGAAACAGCCAGACACTTCCTCCGCCCGCCCGATCCTGATTTCCGTGGGCACCCGGCCCGAGATCATCAAGATGGCCCCGGTCTACGCCGAGTTGCGCCGCCGCGGCCTGCCGGTCGCCTGGGTGCACAGCGGCCAGCACCGCGAAATGGCCGACAGCCTCTACAGCTTCTTCGACATCCAGCCCGAGCACGAGGTGCTGCTGGAGCGCAAGAACGGCAGCCTGGCGCACCTCAACGCGCTGTTGCTCGAAGGCCTGTCCGCCGTCTACGAAAAAGTCCGGCCCAGCGCGGTGCTGGTGCACGGCGACACCACCAGTACGCTGGGTTCGGCGCAGGCCGCGTTCTACCTGGACATCCCGATCGGCCATGTCGAAGCCGGCTTGCGCACCTTTAATGCGCGCGAGCCGTTTCCCGAGGAAAAGAACCGTGAAATCACGGCCCGTCTGGCACGCTGGCATTTCGCGCCCACTGCCGGCGCCGCCGCCAACCTCGACAACGAAGGTGTGCCACGCGGCGACGTGCACATGGTGGGCAACACCGCGGTGGACGCGGCGCTGGCCGGCACCGCCCGGCTGGCCCAGCTGATGGAGACCGGCGCGCTCGCGCTGCCCGCGCCGTTGCAGGCCCTGCGCGCCCACTTGCCGCGCTGCCGCCTCATCACCGTCACCGCCCACCGGCGCGAAAACTGGGGCGAGGGCATTGGCAACATCGCCCGTGCGGTGGCCCGCCTGCTGGAACAGCACGACGATCTGGCCGTGGTCTGGCCGGTGCATGGCAACCCGGCGGTCAGCGACGCCGTCTATGCCGAACTCGGCGCGCTGGCCCAGCAGCTTGATGGCCGGCTGTGCCTGTGCCAGCCGCTCGATTACCCGGCGTTGTTATGGTGCCTGCAGCACAGCGCGCTGGCCCTGACCGATTCGGGCGGCATCCAGGAAGAGGGTGCCGCACTGTCATGCCCGGTGCTGGTGCTGCGCAGCACCACCGAGCGGCCCGAGCTGATCGAGGCCGGGGCCGGGCTGATCGTCGGCACCGACACCGACCACGTCGTGGCCACGGTGAACGAACTGCTGGCCGATGCCGACATGTTGCAGCACATGCGCGACGCCAAGAACCCGTTTGGCGATGGTCAGACTTCGCAGCGCATCGCCGATGTGCTGGTGCAAGCACGCGAGGCCGAACATGCAGCGCGCTGAACACTTTGCCGCCAGGCTCGGCCTGGCCACCGGGCTGCTCTGCGCCTGCGCGCTGGCCCAGGCCCAGACCAACGAGCCCACACAGGTGACCTGGGACGTGCAGGCCACGCACAGCCAGTTGAGCGCCGGGCTGCCCGACGGCGAAGCGCTGGACCTGCGGGCCAGCTGGAACCTGTCGGGGGGCGACAGCCTGATTGCCGAAGTACTCGACGAGCGCAAGTTCGGCCAGCACGGCGGCGTGCTCGGCCTGACCTACACCAAGGTGTTTTCACCCGACTGGTTTGGCGCCGGCACGGTGGTGGCCGGCCATGGTGGCCCCAACTGGGCGAACGCGCGGGCCGATGCCCAGCTCTCGCGCAAATGGCTGTCGCAGCGCCAGCTGGTGACTTCGGCCGCGGTCTATCACGCGGCCTACGACGACGCGCGCAGCGACACCGGGTTGCGTCTTTCCGCCGCCTGGTACCTGGACCTGCCGGCCGTTCTGGAAGCCGGCGTGACCCTCAACGTGAGCCAGCCCGGCAGCATCCATTCCCACATGCCTTATGCCAGCGCGACCTTCGGGCGCGAAGGTGTGCAGTATGTGAGCCTGCGTGCCAGCCGGGGCACCGAGGCCTACCAGGCCCTGGGTGCGGACGCTCAGCTGGTCAACTTCCGCAGCCATGGCGTGGCGGCCACCTGGCGGCGTTGGCTCGGACCACGCTGGGGCGTGTCGGCCCAGGCCGAGCACTACCGCAATCCGAGCTACGAGCGGCGAACCCTGGGCGTCGGTTTGTTCGCGCAGTGGTAGGCCGACGATGACCCGGCCATTGCCCTCTTTCGATACCGTTCGGCGCCTGCGCGCCAGAGGCCATCTGGGCGGCACGATTCCGCAGCACCGCGCCATCTGGAGCTTGCGCCTGCCGATGGGCCGGCTGGTCGGTGGCCTGGTCCTGGCGGCGGTCTTGAGCAGCAGTCTTCTGTGGCTGCGCCCCTGGATCGCGCTGGTCTGGAACACCGAGCTGCTGTGGTGGCTGCATGCGCTGGCCCTGCCCGGGCGCTTCGAAGCCGCCGACGCCGTGGCCCAGGGGCTGCTGCGCTTGCCGGTGCCGTCCATCGACTTGCAGCTGCCGGCCTACGACGCGGGCGCGGCCTTGTCGCAGGGGGTGGCGGTGGTGGTCGTGTGGTGGTGCATGGGCTGGCTGCCCGACGCGGCCAAGCCGGTCGCCTTCTTCGTGCGCCTGGCGGCATTGGTGCATGGTGCGGCGGTGCTGTTTTTCATCTTCTGGCCGGCCAGCTTCACCCATACGGTCCAGACCCATGTCGGCAGTGGCATGCGCCAGGCCTGGTACCTGATGCTGCTCACGCCCTGGATCCACCTGGCCACCTACTACCTGTTCCCCTTTGCGCCATGGCAGCGCGGCCTGTTGAGCCTGTTGACGCTGCTGTTCCTCTTCGTGTTCACGCCGCTGCAGTACGCCTTGCACGTGGCCCTGGTCGAGCAGCTGGGCCTGATCGTGATGCCGGTGCTGCATTTGTTGTTCGGCGTGATGATGGTCATCATCGGTTTCGTGGCGCTGTATGGCTGGGCGATGGGCTGGCGCGGCCACGGGCAAGTGCAGGCGCAAGATGCACCGTTCTGATTCGATGCGGCGCGCCTGCGGCGTGATGCTGGCGGCGGCGGCGGCGGCGGTGTTCACCGACGGCCATGCCGCCGCGCCGGTGCCCGTGCCACTGCTGGACCGCTGCCCCGGTGGCGGCCAGGTCGACGAGGTGTTCCGCGATGCGGCCTTGCGGGCGCTGCAGGGACTGGTCATCAGCGCGCCGGGCCAGCCCGCCGATGGCGCGGTTCAGGCGCACCACTCTGCGGGCCATATTGATCCGCAGGGCCAGGCCTGGTATTACGTGTCGGCCTACCAGGTGAACCTGGCCTTCATCGGCGCATTGAATGTTTCGCCCCGACTGCTGCCGTCCGCGCGCAGCTGGCTGCGCTGGCAGGCCCGCCACACCATGCCGACCGGGCCGGGGCAGGGCGTGGTGTTCGACCACTGGGTGCGTGCCGCCGACCTGCATGAATCGACCTGCCCGCCAGGCATGGACGCGGCGTCCTGCCCCCGGGTGGACGCGTTCGACAGCACCGCGGCCTCGCTGCTGCTGCTGGCCGATACCTATGCCCGGCGCGGTGCCGACGCGGCCTTGCTGCAAGAACCCACGCTGCATGGGGCCCTGACGTCCGCGGCCGGCACCTTGTCGGCCCTGACCCAGCGCCACGGCCTGAGCTGGGCCAAGCCCGATCACCAGGTCGCCTACCTGATGGACGCGGTGGAGGTGGCGGCTGGCTGGCGTGCCTGGGCCCGGCTGCAGGCCGATGTGTATGGCGCGCCGCAGGAGGCCCAGGCCAGCCTGGGCGCCGCACGGCGCATGGATGAAGCCATCGTGCGCCATCTCTGGCATGCGCCGAGCCACTCCTGGCGTGTCAGCCTCGGCGCGGCGCCGGCGGATTTTTCCCGCTGGTACCCGGACACCGTGGCGCAGGCCTGGCCGCTGTTGTGGAGCGACGGCTCCGACCTGGCTGCGCGTGCCCGGGCCCATGTGGCCTGGCGTCGCGCCGCCGGCAGCTGGCATGGGCCGCAGGGCTGGCCCCAGCGCAATGTTGATCCCGCCGGTTTCTGGTGGCCCGCGGTGGCGGTGGCTGCACGCTGCGTGGGTGATGACGTGGCGGCAGGGGCCTGGGTGGCCCGTGCCCGCACGGCCTGGCTGCGTGATGACGCGCCTTTCGCCTGGCCGTTTCAGGTCGGCGATCTGCGCTGGTTGTTTTGGCTTTCCGACCCCGTCGCCGGGTCGGGAGGCCGAGGTTTTTCCGTTCCTTAACTGACTATGCAGGGGTTTTTCTTATGCGTTTGACTCTCTTTTCTCCGCCTCGCCTGGCACGGCGATGCCGTGTCTTCATGGCCTGGTTGCTGTCTTTGCTGTTGCTCACTCTTGGCGCCACCGCGCAGGCCGCACCGTCGCGTGACTACCTCACCCTGCTGGTGCCGGACAACGCCATTCTCAGCAGCTGGCAAGTCCAGGTCTGGACCGATGCGGCCGTCGAAGAAGGCATCCAGATCAAGACCCTGACCGACTCGGCCTTCCTGGCCATGGGCAACGGTGCCGCGGGCAAGATTGCCGGCCTGATCCTGCCCGACAGCGCCCACATCCAGGCCAGCGATGCCCTGGTGGCCGCGGTCAAGCAGTACGTGTCCAGCGGCGGCCGGCTGATGCTGACCTACGACGCCGCCGCGTTGACCGACACCGGCTACTACGCGTCGACCGGCAAGTCGCGGTTCTCCGATCTGGTCGGCGTGGACTATGTGCTCTACGAGACTCTGCGCGACCAGGTCGTGGGGTTCGGGCCGATCGTCGGCAACAAGGGCCGCATGGACAACCTGTCGCTGCCGCCTGGCAAATACACGCCTTACGCCAGCACGACGGTCGCAACCACGGCGGCCTTCGTGCCGACCAGCCGCTTCGACGCGGGTGGCTCGCAATTCATGCGCTCCCTGATTGCGACGCGCGCCAACGGTACCGCCACCGGCGGGCTGTTGACCGGTGCCGTGACCGCGGGCACCAACCCACTGCGTTACGACCGCCCGGTCAGCACCGCCAGCCAGGCACTTCCCCAGTTGCTCACCCAACTGCTGACGGGTTTCACCACCTTGCGCCAGACCGATGATGTGAGCGCCAATGCCAGCGCCGACGGTAGCAGCTGGACCGAAAACCTGCCGGCGTACACCCCCTTGAAGCTGGCCTCTTCCGACGCCGCGATGCAGGCCGTCAGCGGCTACGGTTTCGGCGAACTGGGCTACTACCACTACGTGACCACCGGCACCTTCCCGGGCAATGTGTTCCTCACCTCGCCCCAGCACGGCCTGGTGGCGGGCGAGCGCAGTTATGGCTCGGGCAAGCTGCTGTTCGTCAACATTCCGCTGGGCTTCTTCAAGGCCATCGGCACCGATGGCGCGCTGCTCCAGGGTTTCCTGAACCACTTCGCCCGCGACCAGGTGGCCATGCCGCGCATGTCGGTCCAGCCCAAGGGCATCGGCGGCCTGGTCTACAACTGGCACGTGGACGACGGCGACGACATCGTGCCCGACTTCAAATACATCATGTCGCTGGACTTCATGCAGAACCAGGGGCCTTTCTCGGTGCACTTTACGGCTGGACCGGACGTGTCGGTCCTGGGTGACGCCCGTGGCATGAACCTGCCCAACAACCCGGCGGCGCAGGACGTGGTGCGGAAAGCCGGCAAGTTCGGCATCTACGCCAACAGCGCGACGATGAAACACGAGCTTGGCTCGCACGGCGGCTGGAACCACGACCTCTACGGCCTGAACGCCACCGAAAGCAATGAGTCCACCTACCTGCCCTGGGTGCAGCAGAACTTCAGCGCCATCGAAAACGTGACCCAGCAGCCCTTGCGTGAATATTCCGCACCGGTGGGCAACAACCCCGCCTGGGCGACGCGCTGGATCGAAAGCCACGGCGTTGTCGGCATGTACACCGTGAGCAACGGCGGCGCGGCGGCGACCCGCGAATGGCGTGATGGCCAGCGTTTGACGACCACGCTCTGGGCCATGCCGATCGTCCCTTTCGGCAAGTCCGCCACCTTCGAGGAATTCGATCTGAACGGCGTGAGCAACGGCGCGTCCGCCCAGTGGCTGATCGACCTGCAAAGTTTCGTGGCCAACAACCGCACCAACCGCCTGTTCTACAACCACCCTCCAGGCGCACGCGCCCACCTCGGCGTGGTCCGGACCTTTGTGAAACGTGCCGCCGCGTTGCAGGCGCAAGGCCGCTTCAACTGGTACACCATGGCCCAGATCGCCGATTTTTCGCAACGCCGCCTGCAGGCCAGCTGGAGCAGCACCAGCACGCAGGGCCTCAGCAGCTTCGTGGCCACGCACCCCACCTCGCTGGCCGACATGACCTGGCTGCTGCCGCGCAGCCGCTACTGGGTTCCGGCCATCACCAGCGGCTCCGGCACGGTGTCGGCGCTGGACGCCACCTACTGGCTGGTCACCGCCAAGTCCGGCACCAGCCTGCGTTTCGTCGCGCTCGAACGCTGAGACCGCGGCGCCCGGGGGCGTTACGGCTCCTGGGCGTCCAGGCCCCGCAGCCGTTCGATGGCCAGGTCCAGAAAGGTCCGCACCCGCTGGGTGGCGTGGCGCCCCTCCCGGTGCACCACATGCACGGGCAGGCTCGGTGGCTCGTACGCTTCCAGCAGGACCTGCAGCCGCCCGGCCCGCACATGTTCGGCCACCTGGTAGGACAACAAGCGGGTGATGCCGAAGCCAGCCACCACGGCCGCCATCGCCGCGTCATTGGTGGTGGTGAACATGCGTGGCTGCAGCTTCTGCGTGCGCAGTTTCCCCTCTTCCAGAAAAGCCCATTCGGGGTTGGCGGCAATGCCGCTGGACAGCACCACCGTGTGGCTGTTCAGGTCGCTCGGAGCCTGCGGCGTGCCGTGCGCGGCCAGGTAGGCGGGCGAGGCACACAGTACGCGGCGCACCCGGCCCACACGCACGGCCTGCATGCTGGAATCGGGCAGTTCGCCGATGCGGATGGCCACGTCCACACCCTCGTCCAGCATGTGCACGATGCGGTCCAGGAACAGGCAGTGCACCTGCACCTCGGGGTAACGTCCCAGGTAGTCGGTGACGATGGGCGTGACATGCAGCGCCCCGAACAGCACCGGCGCCGTCACCACCAAGCGGCCGCGCGGAGCGCTGTGCATGCCCACCACCGAAGCGTCGGCCTCGGCCAGTTCGGCCAGGATGCGGCGGCAGTCCTCGGCGTGGCGGGCGCCGGCTTCGGTCAGGCGCACCACCCGGGTGGTGCGTGTCAATAGGCGCACGCCCAGATGGTTTTCCAGATCGTTGATGGCGCGGGTCACCGCCGGTGGCGACAGCCGCAGCCGCCGTGCCGCGCCGGCAAAGCCATGCGCGTCCACCACGGCGACGAAGACCTGCATGGCGTGGAGTCGGTCCATATTGTTCCGCTATGTGTAATGGTGAATTGAATTTTCGGTGGATTCTGGTTTTGAGTCATACGCAATACATTGTCAATACGACTTTGACAGGAGCACCACCATGACATCCATCCCCGAAGCCCCCCGCCCACCGCTGCCGCCCTTCACCCGCGAGGCCGCCGTGCAGAAAGTGCGCATGGCCGAAGACGCCTGGAACAGCCGCGACCCCGGGCGCGTGGCCCTGGCCTACACGCCCGACAGCCGCTGGCGCAACCGCGCCGAGTTCCCGCAAGGCCGGGCCGAGATTGCGCGGTTCCTGCAGCGCAAGTGGGAGCGCGAGCTCGACTACCGGCTCATCAAGGAGCTATGGGCCTTCGACGGGAACCGCATCGGCGTGCGTTTCGCCTATGAATGGCGTGACGCAGCGGGCCAGTGGTTTCGCTCCTACGGCAACGAGAACTGGGAGTTCGATGCCCATGGCTTCATGGCCGTGCGCCACGCCAGCATCAATGACCTGCCGATCGCCGAGGGTGACCGCAAATTCCACTGGCCGCTGGGGCGCCGCCCGGACGGCCACGCCAGCCTCAGTGATCTCGGTTTGTAGCCACAAGGAGTCCATCATGGGACGTGCATTTGCCGAACGGACCTTCACCCCCCGCGTGCAAGCCCTGCAGACCGCCGCGGGCAGCCGCGCTTCTTATGCGCGCATGGCGCAAGTTGGCGCGCCCGGCGCCGCATTGGGCGAAGAAGAGGCCGACTTCATCGAGGCCCGCGATGGCTTCTACCAGGCCACCATCGGTGAAGCCGGCTGGCCCTATGTGCAGTTCCGCGGCGGGCCCGCGGGCTTCCTGAAGGTGCTGAACAACCAGACCATCGCCTATGCCGACTTCCGCGGCAACCTGCAGTACATCAGCATGGGCAACCTGCAGGGCGACGACCGGATGTCGCTGATCCTGATGGACTACGCACACCAGCGCCGGCTGAAGATCCTGGGCCGGGCCAGGCTGGTGGACGCCGCCGCCGACCCGGCGCTGGTGGCTGCGCTGCAGACGCCCGGCTACCCCGCCCGGGTGGAGCGGGCGGTGCTGATCACGGTGGAGGCCTTCGACTGGAACTGCCCGCAGCACATCACGCCGAGGTTCACGCGGGAGGAGATGGCGGCGGGCGTCTAAAGGTGTCCGCCCGCATCCTGCGCGGCCTGTGCGATGGTTTGTAGCGGAGATGTGGTTTCTGACATGGGAAGTGGCGCAGTTTTCCGAATGGCGCAGTTCATGGTCGGGTTAGGAAGCCGGCGCCATTTCCTTCGTCCGCACACGTTCAGACCGGAACCCATAACCCACCAGCCGCGCCGGCAGGTTTCGCACCACCCGGAACTGCAGCAGCCAGCGCAGCAGGGCTGGCACCTCGATAGGGGTGCCGGTGTTTTCCAGCGCGCGCGAGATCAGGCGTTGCTGGACTTGCAATTGCAGCGCCTGGATCAGCCTGGTCGGCAGTTCGCGCCGGCTTTGCACGCGGCGCAGCAAGGGCTCGTCGATGGGCCCGCCCGCCCTGAGTGCGGGCGCGAGCAGGTTGGACGCGGCCACCGCGTCCTGGATCGCGAGGTTGATGCCCACGCCGCCGATCGGCGACATGGCGTGCGCCGCGTCGCCAATCAGCAGCAGGCCGGGGCACGTCCAGCGCGCGAGCCGGTCGACGCGCACTTCGAGAGTCTTTACGTCATCCCACGAAGTCAGCACCTGCAGACGACCGTGGAGAAAAGACGCGATCTTTTCAACGATGGCTCGCCAGGCTTCGAGTGGCCCGGCACGTAGCTTCTGGTCGCCGCCTTTGGGTACCACGTAGGCCGCCTGCCAGTAGTCGCCGCGGTTGAGCAGCACCATCATGTGGCCGGCGCTGAAAGTGGCGAAGGCGTCTTCCGGATCGCTTGCTTCGCGCGGCACCCGGAACCACATCACATCCATCGGTGCGCCATAGTCCGTGGCGACCAGCCCAACCTCGCTGCGTAGCGTGGAGCGCCGGCCATCGCAGGCAACCACCAGATCGGCCCGGATGTCGAGCGTGCCGTCCGGGGTGTCGGCGCGCACTCCGCAAACCCGACCGTTTTCTTCGATCAGGCTCGTTGCCTCATGCCGCATGCGCAGATCGAAATGCGGATAGCGCCGCCTGCCTTCCGACGCAATGAAGTCGAGGAAGTCCCATTGCGGCACCAAGGCCAGGTAGGCGAAAGGCTTCAGCCCGTGGAAGTCGATCACCGGTTGCATCCGGTCACCGAAACGCATGCCGAGATGGTCCACCTTCTGCTGCGGCAGCTTGTCGAAGGCCGCCAGCAGGCCGATGTCGTCGAGCACCTGCAGCGTGGAAGGGTGCACGGTGTCGCCCCGAAAGTCACGCAGGAAGTCCGCATGTTTCTCGACCACCACCACCGGCACGCCCGCGCGCGCCAGCAGGTAGCCCAACACCATGCCGGCCGGGCCGCCGCCAGCGATGCAGCAGCGCGTGGTGACATCGGCAGTGGTGCTTGGTTTTGCAGACAGCGGCAGCGTCATGTCGAGCTCCTGGCCCCGGATCGGGCTCTGCATATTAGCCCTCTGCCACCTGCCTCGACGGCCGAGCTACATGGCCTGTGCCAGCATCGCGTGCAGCAGTACATCCGCACCGGCCTTCAGGTGCGCGGGCTCGGCGGATTCGATCTCGTTGTGGCTGATGCCGTCCTTGCAGGGCACGAAGATCATCGCGGTGGGGGCTTTGTTGGCCACGTAGACGGCGTCGTGGCCGGCGCCGCTGACAACTTCCATGTGCGCCAGCCCGAGCGCATCGGCCGCGCCGCGCACGCTGGCGATGCAGTCAGGCGCGAAGTGGCAGGGCGGGTAATACACCACCTGTTCCACCGCGATGCTGACCTGCGTGGCCTGGCCTACTTCGGCACAGGCGCTGCGCAGGGCGGCGTCCATGGCCAGCAGGGCTTCGTCGGTGAGGTTGCGCAAATCGACGCTGAACTTCACCGTGCCGGGAATGGTGTTGCGCGAGTTGGGGAACACTTGCATGAAACCCACCGTGCCGCGGCCATGGGGCGCGTGGCTCAGCGCGATGCGGTTGACGTGGTCGACCAGGCGCGCGGCAGCCAGCATGGCGTCGTGGCGCAGCGCCATGGGCGTGGGGCCGGCATGGGCTTCCATGCCGGTCACGGTCAGGTCGTACCAACGTTGGCCGAGCGCGCCGGGCACCACGCCGATGGTGAGGTTGGCCGCTTCCAGCACCGGGCCCTGTTCGATGTGCGCCTCGAAATACGCGCCGAACATGCCGCCCGGCACCAGGCCCGCGGGCTGGGTGCCGGCATAACCGATGTTGCGCAATTCATCACCGACGGACTTGCCGTCGATGTCCACCTGCTGCCGCGCGAATTCGGCGGTGAAGGCACCGACGAACACGCCCGAGCCCATCATCACCGGCACGAAGCGCGAACCTTCCTCGTTGGTCCAGGCCACCACCTCGATCGGTGCGGCGGTCTCGATGCCGTGGGTGTTGAGGGTGCGCACCACTTCCAGGCCGGCCAGCACGCCGAAGTTGCCGTCGAACTTGCCGCCGGTGGGCTGGGTGTCGATGTGGCTGCCGGTGGCGATGGCGCGGCGGCCCGGGTCGGTGCCGGCGCGGCGCGCGAAGATGTTGCCGATTTCGTCGATGCGCACCGCCATGCCCTCGGCCTGGCACCAGGCTACGAACAGGTCGCGGCCCTGGCCGTCGAGCGCGGTCAGCGCCAGGCGGCATACGCCGCCTTTTTCGGTGGCGCCGATCTGGCCGAGTTCCATCAGCGACTGCCATAGGCGGTCGCCGTCGGTGCGCAAGTGGGACGTGGCGGTGCGTTCGGCGGCGAGGCGTGTCATGGGTTCAGTCCTGGTGCGGTCATGTGCGGATGTTGTGGGTCGGCTGGTGGTGCGTTCAAGGCAATGCGGGCGTCAAATTCTCGACCCTGGGGCGCACGCCGTCTACCGACTCCAGGCGGATGCAGCGCGCCGTGTGGCCGGTGCCCAGCGTGGTCTCGGGCGGCTGCGCCGTGTGGCAGGCGTCGATGGCCCAGGCACAGCGTTCGGCGAAGGCGCAGCCCGGCGGCAGCCTGGCCAGATCGGGCGGCGAGCCGGCAATCGTCTGCAGCCGTTTGCCCTTCTGCATGGCGCCGTGGCTGCGGCTTTGCAGCAGCGACAGGGTGTAGGGGTGGCGCGGCTGGGTGAGCAGCGTGGCGGCCGGGCCCTGCTCGACGATGCGGCCGGCGTACATCACCGCCATGCGGTCGGCCACCTCGGCGGCGGCGCCGATGTCGTGGGTCACGAACACGATGGCCAGGCCCATCTCCTGCTGCAGCTCGCGCAGCAGCAGCAGGATCTGGATCTGCACCGTGGCGTCGAGCGCGGTGGTGGGTTCGTCGGCCAGCAGCACCTGCGGCTTGCAGGCCAGGGCCAGCGCAATCATCGCGCGCTGGCGCATGCCGCCCGACATCTCGTGCGCATAGGCCGCCAGCCGCCGCTCGGGGCTGGGAATACGCACGCGTTCGAACAGCGCCAGTGCCCGTGCGTGGGCTTCGGCCTGGCTCAGGTTTTCGTGCCGGCGGATCACTTCCACGATCTGCGCGCCCACCGGGTAGACAGGATCCAGCGCCAGCAGCGGTTCCTGGAAAATCATCGCCACCGTCTTGCCGCGCAGCGCGGCCAACTGGCGTTGCGACATGGCCAGCACGTCCTGCCCGGCCACTTCGAGCCGGCCGGTGATGCGGGTGTTGCGCTCGGCATGCAGCCGCATGATGGCGCGCAGGGTCACGCTTTTGCCCGAGCCCGATTCGCCGATCAGCGCCACCACTTCGCCCTGGCGCAGTTCAAGGTCCACGCCGTTCACGGCCTGGATCACTGCCCCGCGTTTGCCCGGCGCGTGGAATTCGACGCGCAGGTCCCGCATGTGGACGGCCAAAGTATTTGAGTTTGAATCAGCCACGGCGTGCCTCCGGAAAGATATCGGGCATCTCGGACGCCACGGCTGCGTTCAGCGGCATCAGCGACTTGGCTGGCGCTGGCGAAGGGCGTGGAAAGTCGGGCATCGGCTCATAGCCCGATTCGGGCTGCCAGCGCAGGCAGGCCACGCCGTGGCCCGGTGCGGGCTCGACGAACTGTGGTACCTGCTGGCCACACACAGGTTGCGCAAACGCGCAACGCGTATGGAAGCGGCAGCCCGGCGGTGGATCGATGGGGTTCGGTGGGTCGCCCGACAGCGGCGCCTCGGTGGTGCGCTGCAGCGGATCGGTGCTGGGCATGGACTGCAGCAGCGCGCGGGTGTAGGGGTGGCGCGGCGCGTCGAACACCTGGTCGGCCGGGCCGACTTCCACCACCTGCCCGAGGTACATCACCAGCACGCGGTCGCTCACGTAGCGCACCACATGCAGGTCGTGGCTGATGAAGAGATAGGTCAGGCCGAAGTCGCGCTTCAGGTCTTCGAGCAGGTTCAGCACCTGGGCCTCGACCGACTTGTCGAGCGCCGACACGGCTTCGTCCAGGATGACCAGACGCGGCTCGAGCGCCAGCGCACGCGCGATGTTCACGCGCTGCCGCTGCCCGCCCGAAAGCTCATGCGGATAACGGCCGGCAAAGCGCGCCGGATCGAGGCCCACGCGTGCCAGCAGATCGTGCGCGCGGGCCAGCGCCGCGCGCTGCGTCACGCCATGCACCGTGGGGCCGAAGGCCACCGAGTCCTCGATGGTCATGCGCGGGTTCAGCGAGGAATAACTGTCCTGGAACACCATCTGCGTCTGCCGGCGAAATTCGCGCAGCGGCAGGCTGCTCGATCCCACGGTCTGGCCGTCGAAGATCAGTTCGCCCTTGTCTTGCAACGTGAGCTGCATCAGCAGCCGCGCGGTGGTCGACTTGCCGCAGCCCGATTCGCCGACCACGCCCAGGGTCTCGCCTTTCTTGATGTCGAAGCTCACGCCGTCGACGGCACGCACCACGGGTTTGGGGCCGCGAAAGTCCAGGCCCTTGCGCTTCAGCGGAAAGTGCTTGAGCAGGTTTTGCGCGCGCAGCAGAGGCTGGCGCGGGCCGCCGACGTCGCGCGGGTCGGCCATGGCCGCAGGGGTGATGTTGGGGATATGTTTCGCAGTGCTCATTGCTTCACCTCCATCGCGGTGCGCAGGCCGTCGGCCAGCATGTTGAACGACACCGAGGTCACGAAGATCAGCACGCCGGGCAGGGCGGCGATCCAGGGCTGGCTGTAGATGGCGGTGCGCAGGGTGTTGAGCATCAGGCCCCATTCGGGCTGAGGCGGCTTCACGCCCAGGCCCAGGAAGGACAGGCCCGAGGCCAGGATCATCGACACCGAGATCAGGCTGGTGGCATACACGAAGATCGGCCCGATCACGTTGCCCAGCACATGCCGGTGAACGATGGTAAAAGCCGACGCACCGGAGGCGCGGGCCGCGTCCACATAGTCGCTGCGCCGCACCTGGGTGGTCACGCTCTCGGCGATGCGCGCGATCTGCGGCACGAAGACCACGGTGAGCGACACCAGCGCGTTGGTGATGCCGGCGCCCAGCGCGCCCGAGAGTGCAATCGCCAGCAGCACCGAAGGGAATGCGTACAACACATCGACGCAGCGCATCAGCACGGTGTTGATGCCACCGCCCGCGTAGCCGGCCAAAATACCGATGCCGCTGCCGATGACAAAGGCCATGAGCACCGGCGCAATGCCCATGAACAGGGACAGCCGGCCGCCGAGCATCAGGCGCGACAACATGTCGCGGCCTAGCTCGTCGGTGCCGAGCGGAAAACCCGGCGTGCCGATCGGCTTGAGCCGCTTGAACATCGAGGTGGCGAAGGGGTCGGCCGGCATGATCCACGGCGCGAAGATCGCCACCAGGACCAGCAACAGGATCACCGCGGCGGCGGTCATGGCGATGGGGTTGCGCAGCAGCCGGCGCATCACGTTGGCGCCATGGCTGCGCGAGCGAACGACGGCGACCGGGGCCGGGGTCGGCATGGCGCTTGGGGGAAGGACAGCGCTCATTTGGAGACCTCCGTACTGCGCACTGCGGTGCGAGCTTGCTTGAAGCGGTTCTGCGCTGCGCTCATGATCAGGCCCTCTCGATGCGCGGGTCAAGCACGGTCTGCAGGATGTCGACCAGCAGATTGAGTGCGACGAAGAACAGGGCGAGGACCAGGATCGTGCCCTGCAGCAAGGGCAGATCGCGCTGGAAGATCGCCTGGTTCAGCAGGAAGCCGGTGCCGGGCCAGGAGAACACGGTCTCGATCAGGATTGAGCCACCGAGCAGGTAACCGAGCTGCAGGCCCATCACCGCCAGTGCGGTGGGGGCGCAGTTTTTCACCACATGCTTGAACACGCCGAATTCCGAGAGGCCGCGCGCGCGCAGGCCGATCACGAATTCCTGCGACAGGATGTCGGCCACCAGCGCACGCACGGTGCGCGCCACGATGCCCATCGGGATGAAGGACATGGTGACGGCCGGCAGGATCATGTACTTGATGTGTTCGATGTCCCACTTCCAGTTGCCCGAACCATCGGGGCCCGCGCCGGTGGCGGGCAGCCACATCAGCTGCGACGAGAAGATGATGACCATCACCATGCCCAGCCAGTAGTGCGGCAGGCTCACGCCGATGACCGACATGAAGGACGCGGCACGGTCGGCCCAGGAGTTGCGGAAATAACCCGCCACGAAGCCGAACAGGCAGCCGAAGAAGAAGCCGATCAAGGTGGCCATCATGGCCAGCATGAAGGTGTTGCCCACGGCCTTCATCACCTCCTGCGTCACCGGCCGGCTGGTGGCGATCGAGGTGCCCAGGTCGCCATGCATGGCCCGCCACAGCCAGTGGAAAAACTGCTCGGGCAGGCTGCGGTCGAAGCCGTAGAGCTTCATCATCTGCTTTTGCAGGTCGATGGAAGCGTCCGCCGGCAGGATGGCCACCAGCGGATCACCCGGCGCGATGTGCACCAGCATGAAACACAGGAAGGACACGCCGAGCATGATGGGCAATGCATAACCCGCGCGGCGAATGAGGTAGGCGAGCATCGTGGGCTCCTTTTTTAGGTATCAATCCGCTTCGAACGGTGGGCACTTCGACAGGCTCAGTGCGAACGGGAGGGGGTTGGCCCCCCTCTTGTCTACGCACCCCCCGTTCGTCCTGAGCTTGTCGAAGGACATTCCGATCATCCTGAGCCCGTCGAAGGGCCTTAGCCTGTCGAAGGACTTGCCATCGACAGAGCGGCTTCGACAAGCTCAGCCCGAACGGGGGAGGGCAACAGGTCTTCAGTCCATCGACATCGTCGCGATATCGATGAACCAGCTCTTCGGCTGAACCACACCCTTCACCTTGGCCGACATCGCACGCGGACCCACGTCGTGCGCCACGAACAGGAACGGCGCCTCGTCGATGATGCGGGCCTGCAGTTGGGCCAGGGCCACGTCACGCTGTTTCTCGTCGAAGGTGGTGCGGGCTTTCTCGACCATGGCATCGGTGGTCGGGTCGCTGTAATAGCCCCAGTTGTTCGACACCGGCGGCTGGGCCTTGGTGCTCACGAAACGCACCATGGCGAAGAACGGGTCCATGGTGGCCGCGCTCACGTTGGTGGCGTGGGCACCGTGCGCCCCCGGGTCCTTGGCGCCGAGGCGCCAGCTGGAGAACAGCGTGTTCCATTCCACCACGTCGAACTGCACGTCGAAGTAGCAGTCCTTCAGGCTTTGCTGGATGTATTCGTTCATCGGCAGCGGCTGCATCTGGCCCGAGCCCGAGGCCGAGGTCTGCACCTTCACCTTGACCGGCTTGGCGGCCGAGTAACCGGCTTCCTGCATCAGCTTCTGGCCGGCGGGCACGTCGTACTTGATCTGGAAGCTGGGGCTGCCGCGCCATGGATCGCCCGGTTCGGCGATGCCGGTGGCCTCGACCATCAGGCCGCCGAGCAGTTCCTTGAGCGCGCCGCGGTTCAGGCACAGGTTGGCGGCTTGGCGCACCTTCTTGTCCTTGAACGGCGAGTCGGGCAGCAGCGAGAACTGCCATGGCCAGATGTGTGGCTGCAGGTTCTGGTAGAGCTTGAAGCCGCGGCCCTTGATGGTGTCCAGCGCATCGGGCGAGGGGGCCTCGATCCAGTCCACCTGGCCCGACATCAGCGCGGCCGTGCGCGCGCTGGCCTCGGGCAGCGGCAGCAGCACCACGCGGTCGATCTTCGGCCGGCGCTTGGCGTCCCAGTACTCGGGGTTCTTCACCATCTCGAGGCGCTCGCGCGCCACGAACTTGTCCTGCTTGAACGGGCCGGTGCCCGCGGGGTCGGCAGCAAACGCGGCCCAGGCCTGCTTGCTGCGCTCGGCCTTGTCGGTCACCGCGGCCGGCACGGCGGCCAGTTTCTTGGCCCATTGCGCGGGCGAGGCCATGAACAGGTTGGTCAGGTTGATCGGCAGGAAGGAATCGGGCTCGGAGGTGGTGAGCTCGACCGTCAACTCGTCGATCTTGTGCGCGCTGCGCAGCGTGGGCATGCGCGAGGCGGTCACGCCGATCTGCGCCGGATCGAACTGGGCGGCTTCCTTGTCGAGCACCTTGTTCACGTTCCACACCACGGCGTCGGCGTTGAACGGCGAGCCGTCATGGAACTTCACGCCGGGGCGCAGCTTGAAGGTCCATTTCGTCTTGTCTTTTTCGTTCACCGCCCAGGACACGGCCAGGTCGGGAATCACCACGCTGGCCTTGGTGGCGGACGACAGATCCCACTGTGTCAGGCCGTCGTACATCGGGACGCCGGTGAAGCGGTTGCCCTCGAAGCCCTGGTCAGGCTGGCCCGAGGTGCGCGGAATGTCGCCGGCGGTCATGGCGATGCGCAGGACTTTTTCCTGGGCGAGGGCGGCGCCGCAGGCGAGTGAAAGCGCCGTGGCCGCGAACAGCAGGCGGGTGGCGCCGGCCAGACGTTGCGATGAAGAAGAGCGTTGCGTGGGCATGGGGAGATTCCTTCCGGTTGCGGTCAAAACAAACCGCAGTCCCCCAAGCAATGAACATGCCTGATTGGTTGTATCGATAAACGATATTAATGAACGCAAAATGGCGATTTTGGGGCGTGCCAAGGCAAACTTGGTGCCAGCACTGGCCATTGCAGTGCACGGGATCAGGAACTGCGTGGGCTCAGGCGCTGTGCGGGATCGATTCCGACACCGCGCGGGCGCAGTCGATCACCAGCGGGCCGAGTTTCTGCCGCATTTCTTCGGTATTCCAGCGGCTGCTGGGCGGCGCGAGGTGGATCGCACCGAGCACCTGGCCGCGGCTGTCGCGGACCGGCGCGCCCACGCCCATGTCACCGAGGAAAAGCTCTTCCACGTTGGTCGCATAACCGACGCGGCGGCAGTCGGCTACGCAGGCCATGATGGCGTCCACCTCGGTCAGCGTGGCGGGCGTGCGCTGCACACGCTCGGAGGCTTCGAGCACCGCCCGCGCCTCGGCGTCCGGGAAGCAGCTCAGGTAGGCCCGGCCCGAGCTGGTGCAGTACATCGGCACCCGCGCGCCCACCGGCGTCAGCAGCGGAATGAACTTGGAGCTCATCGCCTGGGCGATGTAGATCATCTCGGTGCCGATCGGTTCGGTGAGGCTGGCGGTTTCGCCGCTGGCGTTGGACAGCTGCGACAGATACGGGTGGGCCACGCGGATCAGCGGGTGTGAGGCCAGGTAGTTGAAGCCGAGTTCCACCACCTTGGGCAGCAGCTGGAAGCGCCGCGTCTGCGCATGTTTGCCCACATAGCCCAGCACCTGCAGGGTGTGCACCGTGCGCTGCGCCGAGCCCTTGGTCATGCCGGTCAGTGTGGCCAGGTCGCCCAGTGTCAGGGTGCGGTGCGCGGCGTTGAAGGCGCGCAAGACCGCCAGGCCTTTTTCAAGCGACTGGTTGAACAGCGGATCGGCGCCGGCCTGGGCCTCCTCGAAGGCGTCGTCCGGTGCGTCGGATGGGCTGGAGGACGGTGTGAGCATGCGCGGATTCCGGAAGTCGAGAAGCCATAATAACAAATCGATTATCGATTTGTGTGTTTGTTCTTCTCGCCGACCGGCGGCCGGCGCTTTTCAGGCCAGGCTTGGCAGTTCGATGACGAAGCAGGCCCCGCCGCCTTCGCGGCCTTCGCAGCGCACGCTGCCGCCGTGACGCTCGGCAATCGACTTCACCAGCGCCAGGCCCAGGCCCACGCCGCCGTCGCGCTCGCTGGCGCCGGGCAGGCGGTAGAACGGCTCGAAGATGCGTGCGCGCTGCTCGGGCGGCACGCCGGGGCCGCGGTCGAACACATGCAGCACGGCGCGTTCGCTGCCTTGTCGCAGTGTCACCGTCACCGGTCCCGTGGTGTAGCGGCGTGCGTTCTCCAACAGGTTGCGCACCGCACGGCGCAGCAGTTTGGGCACACCGCGCACCGCCACCGGTGGGCCGTCCAGGCCTTCGGCATCTTCGCCGTCGGCCGTCTGGAGCAAGCCGGGTGCGGTGTCGGGGTCGCCGTCCAGGTTGCCTTCGAAGCTGGCGCCGAGCCGGGCGCATTCCTCGGCCACCAGGCCGGTCATGTCGACTTCTTCGACCGTGCCCAGATCGGCCTCGCGGGCATCGAGCCGGCTGGCCAGCAGGATCTCTTCGATGAGTTCATCGAGCTCGCCGATGTTGCGTGCGATCTCGTTCTTGAACGAGGGCGAAGGTGTCGAACCCATGAGCTCGATGCCCATGCGGATGCGGGTCAGCGGCGAGCGCAGCTCGTGCGACGCATTGGCCAGCAGCGACTTCTGCGACTGCAGCAGCGTCTTGTGCGAAGCCACCAGGGTCTCGATGCGTTCGGCCGCGTAGTTGAAGCGCTGCGCGAGCAGGCCGGCCTCGTCGCGGCCATGGATCGGCACGCGGGCAGACAGGTCGCCGCGGCCCCATTGGTCGACGCCACGCTGCAGCGATTCGAGCCGTCGCGTGAGGCGCCGGATGATCGGGTACATGGCCAGCGCCATGGCCACGCCCACCAGGCCCAGCATCCAGAAGAAGCCGAACGGCGGACGGCTCCACCACGACGAGCGCGGCGGCCGCGGCAGGTGCACCAGCAGCCGCTGGCCGTCCTGCATGCGCACGATGAACTCGGGGCCGCGCGCCATCGTCGAACGCGCGCCAGGCTCGCCGGCGCCCTGGATCTCTCCTTCGGCCGTGGGAGGGGACGCTTCGTCGGCCTCCTCGTCTTCGGGTGGTGGCGGTGGCGGTGGGGCTTCGGAATCGGCCACGCCGTAAGACGGCCCCGGCGGTGCACGGTGCACACCGGAGCGTCGCGACACGCCCTTGCCGATGATCTGCCCGGCGTCGTTGCGCACCACCACGTCGCGCAGCGGCGGGTCGGTGGCCATGCGCCAAGCCCAGCCCACCAGCATGGTCAGCACGGCCACGGCCAGCAGCACCGCGAGCCAGATGCGCACGTACAGCCGCTGCAGCAAGGCGGGCAGCGTCGGGCCGGGCGGTAGGTGTTCGTCGGGTTCAGGAGACGTCATTGGTATTTTTCAAAGCGAGGCGCAGCGAGCCCGTCATTCCAGGACAACCGCGGAACTGGCTTCGCCAGGCCGCAGGTTGTGCCCCCTGCAAGCCTGTCCTGAGCTTGTCGAAGGGGGGGTGGGCGGCTACACGCAGTGAGCCAACCTGGGGGTGTTCAACTCAATCCTGCTGTTTCGCAAAGACATAACCAGCGCCGCGTACGGTGACGATGCGTTTCGGGTTCTTCGGGTCGGCCTCGATGGCGGCACGGATGCGGCCCATGTGCACGTCGATGGAACGGTCGAAGGCTTCGAGTTCGCGGCCGCGCACAGCCTCCATGATCTGGTCGCGCGACAGCACCCGGCCGGCGCGTTCGGCCAGTGCCACCAACAGGTCGAACTGGTAGGCGGTCAGGTCGCACAGCTGGCCGGCCACGGTGACGGCGCGCGCGTCGCGGTCGATCTCGAGTGTGCCGAAGCGCAGCAGCTTGGTGGTGGTCGGTGCGCCTTCGACGCGGCGGCGCAGGATGGCGCGGATGCGCGCCAGCAGTTCGCGCGGCTCGAAGGGCTTGGGCAGGTAGTCGTCGGCACCGAGTTCGAGGCCGATGATGCGGTCGAGCGGGTCGCCCTTGGCGGTGAGCATCAGCACCGGAATCTGCGCCATGTCGCCCTGCGCGGCGCGGATGCGGCGGCAGACTTCGAGGCCGTCCATGTCGGGCAGCATCAGGTCGAGGATCACCAGCTCGGGCTGCGTGCCCGAGGGAGGGTCTTGCAGGTGTGTCAGGCCGGCCTGTGCCGTGGCGCATTCCGTCACGGTGAACCCGGACTGCCCGAGGTACTCACCCACCATATGGGCCAGGCGGGTGTCGTCTTCGATCATCAAAAGTTGTGCGCTCATGGGGTCAGTCTAGCCTTTGCGGTGGAATCTGGGGGAGATGGCTGCGCAGGCGCGCACCATGAATGGGGGATGTTGGGCCGCGCCGGCCACCCTGCGTTGTAGGCTCTGTAAAGTTAAGTAAAAAACCAAGCCATGCGGCAGTGCAACATCGCCCATCAAGCCTGTGGCGTTGGGGCCACGGCCGTGGTGGCCGGCGTGTGCGCGACGGTCTTCAGCCGCGAGGCGAGCCACACCAGCAGCAGCACCGGCACGCCGAGCAGGGCCGTGGCGGTGAAAAAATTGGCGTAGCCGTACAAGTCCACCGCCTTGCCCGAGAAGCCGGCCAGCCATTTCGGCAGCAGCAGCATCATCGAGCTGAACAGCGCGTACTGGGTGGCCGAATAACTCACATTGGTGAGGCTCGACAGGTAGGCGATGAAGGCCGCCGAGGCGATGCCGCCGGCCAGGTTGTCGGCCGAGACCACCGCCACCAGCGCGGTCACGTCGTGCCCGCGCGTGCCCAGCCAGGCGAACAGCAGGTTGCTGGCCGCGCTCAGCACCGCGCCCAGCATCAGCACCCGCATCGTGCCCAGCCGCATCGACAACACGCCGCCGATGAAGGCGCCGACCAGGGTCATGATCACGCCGAAAACCTTGGTGACGCTGGCCACCTCGTCCTTGGTGTAGCCCATGTCCACATAGAAGGGGTTGGCCATGATGCCCATCACCACGTCGCTGATGCGGTAGGTGGCGATCAGCGCCAGGATCAGCGCCGCCTGCCAGCGGTAGCGGCGGATGAAGTCGGCGAACGGATCGACGAGCGCACCGCGCAGCCATTCGCCGGCGTTGCGGCTCGGCGCCACCGCCTGCTGCACAGGTTCGGGCGAAAAAATCACCGTGGCCACGCCGACCAGCATGCTCGCGGCCATCACCAGGTAGGCCGTCTGCCAGGCGCCGTGCTGGTAGCCGGCCACGCCGGCCACCTCGGAACGCGCGGCGATCCACAACACGCCGGCACCGGCCCAGATCATTGCCAGCCGGTAGCCCGTCTGGTAGGCGGCGGCCAGCGCGGCCTGGCGGTCGGTGGCGGCGGACTCGATGCGGAACGCGTCGAGCGCGATGTCCTGCGTGGCCGAGCCGAAGGCCACGGCCAGCGCGCACCAGACAATGGGTTCGAGCATCAGCTTCGGATCGTTCAGCGCCATGCCGACCAGGGCCGCCATGATGCCCAGCTGCGACAGCAGCAGCCAGCTGCGCCGGCGGCCCATGAAGCGGGTGAGCAGCGGGATCGGCATGCGGTCCACCAGCGGCGACCAGACCCATTTGAAGGCATAGGCCAGGCCGACCCAGCTCAGGTAACCGATGGTGGTGCGGTCGATGCCCGCCTCGCGCAGCCAGAAGCTCAGCGAGCCGAACACCAGCAGCAGCGGCAGCCCGGCCGAGAAACCCAGCGACAACATGCGCAAGGTGGCAGGTTCGAGATACACCTTCAGCGTGGCGCGCCACGGGAGTTTGGCGGGAGTTGGTGCGGTAAGGGGTTTGGCTGACATGGATGGCGGTTGGTTCTGCTTATTATTAGCCATGTGTTTTTTATGCTCCGCCAAAACCTCCCCGTGGTCTGGCCGCCGCGGCTTCCTTCTGGCTGCCGGCGCGGCAGCTGCTGCGCCGGTGCTGGCCCAGGTCGACGTGGGCCAGGCTTCGGCCATGCGCCAACTGGTGCCGGCCGAGACCCTCGAGTCCTCGGCCACGCAGCAGTACGGCAAGATGCTCGCCGAAGCCAGGTCCAAGGGCGCGCTGGCGCCGGACGGCAACCCCCAACTGCAGCGGCTGCGCGCCATCGCCGCGCGGCTGATCCCGCTCACACCGCCATGGAACGAACGCGCGCGCGAGTGGCGCTGGGAGGTCAACCTGATCGGCAGCAAGCAGATCAACGCCTTCTGCATGCCCGGGGGCAAGATCGCGTTCTATACCGGCATCCTCGACCAGCTCAAGCTCAGCGACGACGAGGCCGCCATGATCATGGGCCACGAGATGGCCCACGCGCTGCGTGAACACGCGCGCTCGCGTTTTGCCAAGACACAGGCCACCAGCCTGGGCCTGTCGCTCGGTGCGCAGTTGCTGGGGCTGGGTCAGTTGGGCAACATCGCGGCCGACATGGGCACCCAGCTCATCACCCTGCGCTTCAGCCGCGAGGACGAAACCGAGGCCGACCTGGTCGGCCTGGAACTGGCCGCACGCGGCGGCTACGACCCGAATGCCTCGGTCACGCTGTGGCAGAAGATGGGCAAGGCCTCGGGCGGCGCGGGCGGGCCGGGCTTTTTGTCGACCCACCCCTCGGGGCCGAACCGCATCCGCGAACTGCAGGACAACGTGCCGCGGGTGCAGGCCTTGTACGAACAGGCCAGGCGGCGTTGACAACACCGGCTTGGCCGTTGGGGTTCATGGTGTGAACGGATTGATGAGCTGTACGCCTGTGCCGTTGAAGTCGGCCAGTTTGCGCGTCACCACGGCCATGCCGTGTTCCAAGGCGGTCGCCGCGATCATCGCATCGCGCTCGGAACGCGGGTTGGGTACGTGCATGGCCGCGCACAGCGTCGCGGTGAGGCCCGTGAACGGCAGGATGCGGCCGGCAAAAGCAGTCTGCAAACCAGTAAGCCACGCGCGCAGTGCGCTGCCCTGCGGTGGTGTTCTGCGCTCCAGCGCCAGCACCCCTTTTTCCAGTTCGAGAATGCAGATCGCGGAGAGAAACAGCTGGCGTACCGGCTGACGGGCCGCCCAGGCCCTGACTTCGGCCGACTGGTTGGGCTTGCCATGCCGCAACTCCGAAATGACGTTGGTGTCCAGGACGTACATCGGCGGAGCAAGTTTCCGGATCAACCGAGTTCAGCGGCGCGGAACTCGACTTCCAGGCGCGGGACTTCGAACTCGAACGATGACGCAGGGATGGCGTCCATGACATCCAGCAGCGACGCTTCCTGCTGTCCTGCCAGTTGGTAATAGTCTTCAATCTTCAGCAGCGCAAAGGCTGGCCGCCCGCGGTCGGTGATGAACACGGGGCCATCGTTCGCAGCCCGTTTAGCGGCGCCGACGTCGCGTGTGAAATTGCGGCTCGAAAAGGTATGAATGGACATCGGAGCCTCCTTGGCGCGGAGAGGCACAGGCCTCAATGTTTGTATGTTATGACATTGATGGTGCCATGTCAAAGAAACGGCCTTCTTTCAAAGGCTCTTCAATCCGCCCATGCACAGGTACTTCACCACCACGTAGTCGTCGATGCCATACGACGAACCTTCGCGCCCCAGGCCCGACTGCTTCACGCCGCCGAACGGCGCCACTTCGTTGGAGATCAGGCCGGTGTTGATGCCGACCATGCCGTATTCCAGCGCCTCGGCCACGCGCCAGATGCGGGCGATGTCGCGGCTGTAGAAGTAGCTGGCCAGGCCGAACTCGGTGTCGTTGGCCATCTGCACGACTTCGGCGTCGGTCTTGAAGCGGAACAGCGGTGCCAGCGGGCCAAAGGTTTCCTCACGCGCCACCAGCATGCCGGGGCTGGCGTTGGCCACCACCGTGGGCTCGAAGAAGGTGTGGCCCAAGGCGTGCCGCTTGCCGCCGGTCAAGACCTGGCCTCCCTTGGCGATGGCGTCGGCGATGTGTGACTCGATCTTGTCCACCGCGGCTGCGTCGATCAGCGGGCCTTGCTCGACGCCGGGCTCGGTGCCCGCGCCCACCTTTAATGCCTGCACGGCCTTGACGAGTTTGGCGGCGAAGGCGTCGTACACGCCGTCTTGCACATAGAGCCGGTTGGCGCAGACGCAGGTCTGGCCGGCGTTGCGGTATTTGGAGGCAATGGCGCCGACCACGGCTTCGTCGAGGTCGGCATCGTCGAACACGATGAAGGGCGCGTTGCCACCGAGTTCGAGCGACAGTTTCTTGATGCTCGGTGCGCTCTGTGCCATCAGCAGCCGGCCGACCTCGGTGGAGCCGGTGAAGCTGAGCTTGCGCACGACGGGGTTGGCGGTGAGCTCGCCACCGATGGCGCGTGCATCGCCGGTGAGCACGCTGAAAACGCCGGCCGGCACACCAGCCTCTTCGGCCAGCACCGCCAGCGCGAGCGCGGAAAACGGCGTGCTCTCGGCCGGCTTGAGCACCATGGGGCAACCCGCCGCCAAGGCCGGCCCGGCCTTGCGCGTGATCATCGCGGCCGGGAAGTTCCAGGGCGTGATGGCCGCGCAGACGCCGATCGGCTCCTTCACCACCAAGAGGCGCTTGTCATTGGCCGGTGACTGCAGCGTGTCGCCGTTGACACGTTTGCCTTCCTCGGCAAACCATTCGATGAAGGACGCGGCATAGGCGATCTCGCCCTTGGACTCGGCCAGCGGCTTGCCCTGCTCGGCGGTCATGATGGCGGCCAGGTCGTCGGTATTGGCCAACATCAGGTCATTCCACTTGCGCAGGATGGCGCTGCGTTCCTTGGCCGTCTTGCGGCGCCAGCCAGCCCAGGCGGTCTGCGCGGCCAGGATCGCGCGGCGGGTTTCGGCAGCGCCCATTTCCGGCACGTGGCCGAGCACCTCGCCGGTGGCGGGGTTGGTCACGGCGAAGCTGGCGCCGCTGTCGGCGTCGCACCAGCGGCCGTCGAGGTAGGCCTGTTGGCGGAAGAGTTCGGGTTTGCGGAGTTTCAACATTTCGATCTTTCGGTAAGTGGACGGATGCCTTCTCCCAGAGAACACCGCGGAACCGGCTTCGCCGGGCCGCTGGTGTTGCCCCCTGCAAGGGGGTTGGCGTCAGCGACACGCAGTGCGCGAAGCCTGGGGGTGAGCCTCATCCACCGCGTTTGGCGGCGCGCCCTCTGAGCCACTCGAGTGAGAGCAGCAGCGTGGTGGAGAAGATGATCAGGATCGTGGCCAGCGCCGCAATCGTCGGGCTGATGTTTTCGCGGATGCCGGTGAACATCTGGCGCGGTAGCGTGACCTGCTCGGCACCGGCCAGGAACAGCGTGACCACCACTTCGTCGAACGAGGTGGCGAACGCGAACAGCGCGCCCGAGATCACGCCTGGTGCAATCAGCGGCAGGGTGATACGAAAGAAGGTGGTGAGCCGGCCCGCGCCCAGGCTCAGGCTGGCGCGCACCAGGTTGTGGTTGAAGCCCTGCAGCGTGGCCAGCACGGTGGTGACGACAAACGGCGCGCCCAGCGCGGCGTGGGCCAGGATCAGCGCGGTGTAGCTGTCCGACAGGCCCAGCGGCGCGAAGAACAGATACATGCCCACGCCGACCACGATCACCGGCACCACCATCGGCGAGATCAGCACCGCCATCAGCAGCGCCTTGCCACGGAACTCGGCCTTGCTGAGACCGGTGGCCGCGAGTGTGCCGAGCACGGTGGCGATGAGCGTGGCCGCCGGGGCCACGATGAAGCTGTTCTTGGCCGCGCGCATCCATTCCTCGGCTTCGAACAGGTTCTGGTACCAGCGCAGCGAGAAGCCGGTGATCGGGTAGGCCAGGAAGCTGCTGTCGCTGAACGACAGCGGCACGATGGCCAGGATCGGCAGCACCAGGTACAGCAGCACCAGCGCGCACAGGCCGCGGAGTGTGTAGTACCAGGCGCGTTCGGCCAGCGAGGTGTAGGGCGGAAAAACGTGGAACATGGTGTGCAACTCCTGGAAGTCAACGGATGTTGGCGTTGCTGTTGGTCTGCACGATGCGCTGGTAGATGGCGTACAGCACCAGCGTGGCCACCAGCAGCAGGGCGCCGAGCGCGCAGGCCATGCCCCAGTTGACGGCCTGGTTGGTGAAGTAGGCAACGTAGTAGCTCACCATCTGGTCACCCGGCCCGCCGAGCAGGGCGGGGGTGATGTAGTAGCCGATGGCGGTGATGAACACCAGCAGCACGCCGGCGGCGATGCCGGCATAGGTCTGCGGCACATACACGCGCCAGAACGCGGCGAACGGATGGCTGCCCAGCGAGATGGCCGCGCGCTGGTAGGTCGGCGGGATGGCCTTCATCACGCTGTACAGCGGCAGGATCATGAAGGGCAGCAGGATGTGCACCATGGAAATGGTCACGCCGGTGCGGTTGAAGAGCAGGGCCAGTGGCGTGTTGGTGATGCCCAGCGCCATCAAGCCGGTGTTGACCAGGCCCGACTGCTGCAGCAGCACCACCCAGGCGGCGATGCGCACCAGCACCGAGGTCCAGAACGGGATCAGCACGCAGATCATCACCAGGTTGGCTTGGCGCGCCGGCAGGGTCGAGGCCCAGTAGGCCAGCGGAAACGCGATTAACAGCGCCAGGCCGGTGGTCAGTGCGCCGATCCACAACGTGCGGCCGAAGATGTCGAGGTAGATGGCGCCTTCGGGCGGGGCCTTGTGGACGCTGCCGAAGTTGTCTTGCTGCAGGTCGAGCGAGGCCAGCAGGAAGAAGGGCGTGGTGCGGCTGCCGTTCTTGGCGATGGCCTGCCAGTAGGGCAGCTCGCCCCAGCGCGGGTCGATGGCGACCAGGGCTTCCTTGGCGTGTGCGGCATCACCGTCGACCGGCATGGCGCGCGCCGTCTTGGTGATCAGCGAGCGGTAGCCGCTGATTTCGTTGTTGAGCCGGCGCGCGAGTTCGCCCGCGCCGTTGCCCTGGCGGGCGGTAGCCAGGTCGGCGGCCAAGGCGCTGTAGGCAGTGTCGGGCGGCAAAGCCTTGCGGTCCCATTTGGCGAGCAGCGCCACGGTCTGCGGCAATGCGTTCGGAATTTCGGGGCTGGACACGGCGCGCTGCAGCAGCGCGGCGATGGGCACGGCGAACACCACCAGCAGGAACAGTGCGAGCGGGGCGATCAGTGCCAGTGCCGAGGCTACTCTGCGCATCTCGGCGCGGCGCAGCGCCTGCTTGAGCCGCCGCTGGCCGGCGGCGATCGCGGTGGTGGAGGTGGGTTCGTCGTTCATGGTCGGAGCGGACGCGTCACCGCCCAGCGGCGATGGCGGCAGGGCGGTGACGGCGTTCATCTTGGCAGTCTTGGCAAGGGATCGGCTTACTTGGCCGCCCAGGCGGTGAAGCGCTGTTGCAGCTCTTCGCCGTGGTCGGTCCAGAAGGCGCCGTCGAGCAGCACGGCGTTCTTGCTGTTGGCCGGGGCGTTGGGCAGGTCGGCCAGGGTCTTGGCGTCGAGCATCTTGATGGCGGCCTGGTTCACCGGGCCGTAGGCGATGTTCTTGGCATAGGCTGCCTGCTGGGCCGGGGCCACGCTGAAGGCGATGTATTCGAGCGCCAGGTCCTTGTTCGGCGTGCCCTTGGGGATGGCCCAGTAGTCGAGGTCATAGATGCCGCCGTCCCACACCACGTTCAGCGCCTTGCCTTCGCGGCGTGCTGCGTCGATGCGGCCGTTGAATACGGTGCTCATGACCACGTCGCCGGCCACCAGGAACTGGGGCGGCTGTGCACCGGCTTCCCACCACTGGATGAAGGGCTTGATCTCGTCGAGCTTCTTGAAGGCGCGGTCCACACCTTCCTTGGTGGCCAGCACCTTGTACACGTCCTTGGCGAGCACGCCGTCGGCCATCAGGGCGAATTCGAGGTTGTACAGCGCCGTCTTGCGCATGCCGCGTTTGCCGGGGATCTTCTTCACGTCCCAGAAGTCTTTCCAGCCGGTGGGGGCGGTCTTGAGTTTTTCGCTGTTGTAGCCCAGCACGGTGGACCACACGAAGATGCCGATGCCGCATTCCTGCGGAGCTTCGGGGATGAAGCCGCTCTTCGCGCCGATCTTGCTGTAGTCGAGCTTCTCGTACAGGCCTTCTTCGCAGCCGCGCGCCAGGTCGCCGGTTTCCACTTCGACCAGGTCCCAGGTCACGCGCTTGGCTTCGACCATGGCTTTCACCTTGGCCTGTTCGCCGTTGTATTCAACGCCGACGATCTTGTTGCCGGTCTGCTTTTCGTAGGGCTGGACGAAGGCTGCTTTCTGGGCATTGCCGTTGGCGCCGCCGAAGTTGACGACGGTCAGGTCCTTGGCATTGGCCAGGCCGCAGGTCAGCAGCACGGCGGCTGCGGTGGCATAGAGGGGGAAGCGATGCATGGAGAAGGCCTTTCAGGTTGGGCAGGGGGGAACGGAAAGAAGGAATCAGAAATCAGGAGTCAGGAAAAGATGCGCAGGTGCTCGGGTTCGAACGCCAGGGCGACCGGTTGCCCTGGTGCGAGATTGGCCAGCGCGGGGGTGTCGAGCGGCACCTTGACAAAACACTGCGGCTGCTCGGTGAAGTCGCACTGCAGGCGCACGTGGTCGCCGAAATAAATGATGCCGGCGGCACTGCCGCGCAGGACGTTGCCGGCCGCCGCTGTATCAGCTGCATCCACCAGGCGCATGCGCTCGGGGCGGATGCTGGCGGTGGCCGTCTGGCCGGGCGTCGCATCGCCGATGCGCATGCCGCGCAGCACATGGCCGCCAGGCAGGTTCAGCGTGCAGCGATCACCGTCACGCTGGCCGATCTGGCCCTGCAGCCGGTTGCTGTCGCCGATGAAGCTGGCCACGAAGGCGTTGCCCGGGGTTTCGTACAAGGCGCCGACGGGGTCGAGCTGCTGGATGATGCCCTGGTCGAACACCGCCACGCGGTCCGACATGGTGAGTGCCTCGCCCTGGTCGTGTGTGACGTAGACGAAGGTCACGCCGAGCTGGCGGTGCAGTGCCTTGAGTTCGAGCTGCATGTGTTCGCGCAACTGCTTGTCGAGCGCGCCGAGCGGCTCGTCCATCAGCACCAGCTGCGGCTTGAACACCAGCGCGCGGGCCAGTGCGATGCGCTGCTGCTGTCCGCCCGAGAGTTGCGCAGGGAAACGTTCGCCGAAGGCTTCCATGCGCACCATCTGCAAGGCCTCGATCACCTGGCGCTGGCGTGCTTCGCCGCCCACGCCGCGCACCTGCAGCGGATAACCCACGTTCTGCGCCACCGTCATGTGCGGGAACAGCGCGTAGTTCTGGAACACCATGCCGATGTTGCGCTTGTGCGGTGGCACGCGGTTGAGCAGTTTGCCGTCCAGGCGGATCTCGCCGCTGGTAGGGAACTCGAACCCGGCCAGCATCATCAGGCAGGTGGTCTTGCCCGAGCCCGAGGGGCCGAGCAGGGTGAGGAACTCGCCACGGTAGATGTCCAGGTCGAGCTGCTTCACGACCAGGTTTTCACCGTCGTAGGTTTTCTTCACGCCACGGAAGCTGACGAGGACATCGTTGTCGGTAGGCATAGGAACTCCTTCGGTGATGGCTTCAGGCCTGGCGCAGCGCGCGTTCCAGGATGTCGAGCGCCTCGTCGAAGACGGTGTCCTGGACCGTCAATGGAAACAGGAAGCGGATCACATTGCCGTAGGTGCCGCAGCTCAGCAGCAGCAGGCCGTGGGCCAGCGCATGCGACTGCACCTTCTTCAGGAATTCGACGTCGGGCTCGCCGGTGGTGGGGTGGCTGAACTCCACCGCCACCATGGCCCCGGGGCCGCGCACGTCGGTGATCTGCGGCACTTCCTTGCGGATGCGGGTGAGCCGGGCCTTGAGCTTTTCGCCCAGGGCTTGCGCGCGCTCAGCCAGTTGTTCCTCGGCGATCACGTCGAGCACGGCATGCGCCGCGGCCACCGCCAGCGGGTTGCCGGCATAGGTGCCGCCCAGGCCGCCGGGCTGTGCCGCGTCCATCAGCTCCGCGCGGCCACACACCGCCGACAGCGGCATGCCGCCGGCCAGGCTCTTGGCCAGCGTCATCAGGTCGGGCAGCACATCGTAGTGTTCCATGGCGAACAGACGGCCGGTGCGGGCGAAACCGGTCTGCACCTCGTCGGCGATCAGCAGGATGCCGTACTGGTCGCACACCGCGCGCAGGGCGCGCATGAACTCGGGCGGCACCATGTAGAAGCCGCCTTCGCCCTGCACCGGCTCGATGATGATGGCCGCCACACGGGTGGCGTCGATGTCGGCCTTGAACAGCTGCTGCAGCGCTTTCAGTGCCGCATCCACCGTCACGCCGTGCAGCGCGTTCGGGAAGGGCAGGTGGTAGATGTCGCTGGGGAAGGGGCCGAAGCCGACCTTGTACGGGGCGACCTTGCCGGTCAGTGCCATGCCGAGCATGGTGCGGCCGTGGAAGCCGCCGCCGAAGGCGATCACGCCAGGGCGGCCGGTGGCGGCGCGGGCGATCTTCACCGCGTTTTCCACCGCCTCCGCGCCGGTGCTGAAGAACGCGGTCTTCTTGGCATGGCTGCCGGGCGTTGCGCTGTTGATGCGCTCGGCCAGTTCCACATACGAGGCGTAGGGCACGACCTGGTAGGCGGTGTGGGTGAATCGGTCGAGCTGCGCGCGGATCGCGGCGACCACCTTCGGATGGCGGTGGCCGGTGTTGAGCACGGCGATGCCGGCGCCGAAGTCGATGTAGCGATTGCCTTCCACGTCCCACAGCTCGGCGTTCTCGGCGCGGTCGGCGTAGAAGTTGCACATCACGCCCACGCCGCGTGGGGTGGCGGCGTCTTTGCGTTGTTGCAGTGTCTGGTTGTTCATTGGGTGGTCCTCGGTTCGGCTGGCGTCGGTTGAAGCGTGGCCAGAGTGTCGGGACTTTCGGTCCTATACTAAAGAACCATTTAGAGCTTTTTAATGGAACCACTTTCTAGGGGTAAGCATGGACGCCATCCTGTCCGATTGGCTGCTTGAACGTCTCGACACGGCGGCTGTTGAGCCGGCCTACCGCCAGTTGTTCCGTCTGCTGCAGCAGGCGATCCTCTCCGGGCGGTTGGCCGTCGGCGCCAAGCTGCCCTCTTCGCGTGCATTGGGCGCCGATCTCTCGATTGCGCGCAACACCGTGATCCAGGTGTATGAGCAACTGCTGGCCGAAGGTTATGTCGAAACCCAAAGCGGCAGCGGCACCTATGTGGCCGACACCACGCCCGACCGCGTGGACGAGGGCTCGGCCGGCACGCCGCGCCGCGCGGTGCGCGACCGCCACCGCCTGTCGGCGCGCGGCAAGCGCACCATCGAACTCAGCGGCGTGTCCAAGCAGCAGTGGGGCGCCTTCATGCCCGGCGTGCCCGACGTGACCGAGTTCCCGCTCAAGTCATGGAACCGCCTGCAAAGCCGCATCTGGCGTAACCCCAAGCCCGAACTCATGACCTACGCGCCCGGTGGCGGCTACCGGCCGCTGCGCCGCGCCCTGGCCGACTACCTGCGCGTGGCACGCTCCGCCAACTGCCAGCCCGAGCAGATCATCATCACCACCGGCATCCACCAGTCGGTGGACCTGGCGGTGCGCCTGCTGTGCGACGTCGGCGACCAGGTGTGGATCGAGGAGCCGTGTTACTGGGGGCTGCGCGGCATCCTGTTGTCGTCGGGGCTGAAGCTCACGCCGATCCCGGTGGACGGTGAGGGCATGAACCCCGACGCCAGGCACCTGGCGCGTCCACCCAGGCTCATCATCTGCACGCCTTCGCACCAGTACCCGCTGGGCATGGTGATGAGCCTGGCGCGGCGGCGCATGCTGCTCGAGTACGCGCGCCAGCACAACTGCTGGATCATCGAAGACGACTACGACAGCGAATTCCGCTTCGGCATCCGCCCGCTGGCTTCGCTGCAGGGGCTGGACAACAACGGCCAGGTGATCTACCTCAGCAGTTTCAGCAAGACCCTGTTTCCCGGCATGCGCGTGGGCTACCTGGCGGTGCCGGCACCGCTGGCCGACCTGTTCTCGCTCGGCCTGGCCGAGCTTTACCGCGAAGGCCAGCTGATGCAGCAGGCAGTGCTGGCGGAGTTCATCAACGAGGGCTACCTCACCTCGCACATCCGGCGCATGCGCGGCCTGTATGCCGAGCGGCGCAGCCTGCTGATCGCCGCCGTCGAGCGTCGCTTCGGCGACGCCCTGCCGGTGATGGGCGACGAGGCCGGCCTGCACCTGGTGCTGGGCCTGCCGCAGCTGCGCGACGACTGGGCCGTGTGCCGCACGGCCATGGAGCGAGGCATCATCGCCCGGCCGCTGAGCGCCTACTACAGCACGGCCAAGGCGGCACAGGCCGGGCTGCTGCTCGGCTACGGCTGCGTGCCCAGCGAGAAGATCGGGCCGGCCTTCGAGATCCTGGCCGACGTGGTGGAAGAGGTCAGCGGCGCGGCGCACAAGCCGCGGCGCAAGGCGGCGTGAATTACGGGCTCAGAGTTTGAACTCGTAATCCACCGTGATCGGCGCGTGGTCGGAGAACTTCACGTCCTTGTAGATGTGCTCGCTGCGCGCCAGGGCTGCGGTGGCGGGCGTGGCCAAATGGTAGTCGAGCCGCCATCCCACGTTGTTGGCATAGGCCTGGCCGCGGTTGCTCCACCAGGTGTAGGCGGTGTCGGTGGTGTCGGGCTGCAGCAGGCGGTAGACGTCGACCAGGCCCAGGCCGTCGGCGGCCAGCGGGTCGAGGTCGGCGCGGGCCAGCAGGTGGGTCATCCAGGCGCGTTCCTCGGGCAGGAAGCCGCTGTTTTTCTGGTTGCTGCGCCAGTTTTTCAGGTCCATTTCACGATGGGCAATATTCACATCGCCGCAGAGGATGAATTCGCGCGTCTGCTTGAGCCTTGCCAGGTGCGGTTGCAGCTCGGCGAGAAAGCGGAACTTGGCCTGCTGGCGCAGCTCTCCCGAGGAGCCGCTGGGGAAGTAGCAGCTGATGACCGACAGCTTGCGTTGGGGGGTGTCGAAGCGCAGTTCCACATAACGACCCTCGGCATCGAATTCGGGCGAACCATAGCCCACCAGCACTTCGCTGGGCACATGTTTGGTGTAGACCGCCACGCCCGAATACCCCTTTTTCTCGGCAAAATGGAAGTAGCCTTGCAGCCCGGCCAGTTGCTCGAAGCGGCCCTGCACGTCGGCGGCCTGGGCCTTTACTTCCTGGACACAAATACAATCTGGGCCGGTTGCGGCGATCCAGGCTTCGGCACCCTTGGTGGTGGCGGAGCGGATGCCGTTGAGATTGAGGCTGGTTAACTTGAACAAGGACTTCTCCATGGTTGGAAAAACGGACAAAGCGGACACGGCGCAAGATGCGCTGGCCCAGGAATTCGTGCAATTCTCCGTTGATTCCGGCGTGCTGCGTTTTGGTGAGTTCAAGACCAAGGCCGGCCGCATGAGTCCGTACTTCTTCAACTCCGGCCTGTTCGACGACGGCGCCAAGCTCGGCCGGCTGGCGACCTTCTACGCGCAGCGCCTGCTGGCCAGCGGCATCGAATTCGACATGGTTTTCGGCCCGGCCTACAAGGGCATTCCGCTGGGTGCGGCGGTGGCCATCGAACTGGCGCGGCTGGGCCGCAACGTGCCCTTCGCCTACAACCGCAAGGAGGCCAAGGCCCATGGCGAAGGTGGCTCGCTGGTGGGCGCTCCGCTCAAGGGCCGCGTGCTGGTGGTGGACGACGTGATGTCCGCCGGCACCGCGGTGCGTGAATCCATCGCCATCATCCAGGCCGCGGGCGCCACCGCCCATGCGGTGGTGATCGCGCTGGACCGCCAGGAGATGGCCACCGAGAACGGCCACGACGTGCCGCACAGCGCCGTGCAATATGTGCGCGATCAGCTCGGCCTGCAAGTCTGCTCGATTGCGAAGCTGGCCGATTTATTGCAGTATCTGGCCCTTCATGACAAGGACGGGCTCGGCGCGCACCACGCCAGGGTCTTGGCTTATCGGCAACGTTATGGTGTGGACCAAGGATCTATGTGACGGCATGGCATCGGTATAGCGCGATCGGTTTTCTCTGCTGCGGCCTGCTGGGCCATGCGGCGGCACAAAGCATCTACAGCTGTACCGACGCGCGGGGCAAAAAACTCACCTCCGACCGTCCGATTGCCGAATGCATGGACCGTGAGCAGACCGAGCTCAACCCCAGCGGCACCGTCAAGCGCAGCATCGGCCCTTCGCTGACCACCCCCGAGCGCGAACGCATCGAAGCCCAGCGGAAAAAGGAAGCCGAGGAAAAGACCCGCATCGACGAGGAGCGGCGCCGCAACCGCGCCTTGCTGGCGCGTTACCAGGACCAGGCCGCGCACGAGCGCGAACGCGCCGCGGCGCTCAGGCAGATCGACGAGGTCATGGCCGCCGCCGACAAGCGCCTGGGCGAGCTGGACAAGCAGAACGAGGCCATCAAGGCCGAACTCGAGTTCTACAAGAACGACCCCACCAAGGCTCCGCAGAAGTTGCGCCGGCAGATCACCGAGCACGAAGACAGCGTGCGTGCGCAGCAGCGTTTCATCGCCGACCAGATGCTGGAGAAGAAGCGGGTCAACGACCGCTTCGACGAAGAGCTGGCACGGCTCAAGCCGCTGTGGAACGGCGCGCGTTGAGTGCCCATTGCCGTTCGGGCTGAGCGTTCCCCAGTTCGGCCTGGGCTCTTACTTCCGTTCAGGCTGAGCTCTTACCTCCGTTCGGGCTGAGCTTGTCGAAGCCTCGCACCAGCAGGCACGGTCTTTCGACAAGCTCAAGCCCTTCGACAAGCTCAGGACGAACGGTATGGGGGCGGGCATCAGCCCAAACGAACCTTCAGCAACGCGTTGACCTGACCCGGATTGGCCTTGCCCTTGCTGGCCTTCATGATCTGGCCCACCAGCGCGTTGAAGGCCTTGTCCTTGCCGGCGCGGTACTCTTCCACGTTCTTGGCGTTGGCTGCGATCACTTCGTCGACGATGGCTTCGAGCGCGCCGGTGTCGTTCATCTGCTTCAGGCCCTTGGCCTCGATGATGGCGTCCACTTCACCGCCTTCGCTCCAGAGTGTGTCGAACACCTGGCGTGCGGCGCTGTTGGAGATGGTGCCGTCGGCGATGCGCCCCAGCATCTGCGCCAGCCGTTCGGCGCTCACCGGGGCCTGGCTGATGTCGGATTCGCCGGCATTGAGCCGGCGCGAGATCTCGCCCATGATCCAGTTGCTGGTCAGCTTGGGCTGATTGCTGGCCTGGGCCGTGGCTTCGAAATAGGTTGCCATGGCCTTGCTTTGCGTGAGCGAGGTGGCGTCGTAGTCCGACAGGCCATAGTCGCGGGCGAAGCGCGCCGCCATCACCCGCGGCAGCTCGGCCATCTCCGAGCGCACGCGCTCCACCCACTCCGGCGCGACCACCAGCGGCGGCAGGTCCGGGTCGGGGAAGTAGCGGTAGTCGGCCGCGTCTTCCTTGGTGCGCATGGCCCGGGTCTCACCGGTGTCGGGGTTGAACAGCACCGTGGCCTGCTGGATGGCGTGGCCGTCTTCGATCTGCTCGATCTGCCAGCGCACCTCGTAGTCGATGGCCTGCTGCATGAACTTGAAGCTGTTCAGGTTCTTGATCTCGCGGCGCGTGCCCAGCGGTTGGCCGGGCTTGCGCACCGAGACGTTGGCGTCGCAGCGGAAGCTGCCTTCCTGCATGTTGCCGTCGCAGATGCCGATCCAGGTGACGATCTTGTGCAGTTCCTTGGCATAGGCCACGGCCTCGGCACTGGAGCGCATGTCGGGTTCGGTGACGATTTCCAAAAGCGGCGTGCCGGCGCGGTTCAGGTCGATACCGGTCTGGCCCACGAAGTCTTCATGCAATGACTTGCCGGCGTCTTCTTCCAGATGGGCACGCACCAGACGCACCGATTTCTTCTGGTCACCCAGGTAGAACTCCACCGCGCCGCCCTGCACCACCGGGATTTCGAACTGGCTGATCTGGTAACCCTTGGGCAGGTCAGGGTAGAAGTAGTTCTTGCGCGCAAACACGCTGCGCGGCGCAATCGTCGAGCCCAGCGCCAGGCCGAGCTGGATGGCGCGTTCGACCGCGCCCTTGTTCATCACCGGCAGGGTGCCGGGCAGCGCAATGTCGACGGCGCAGGCCTGCGTGTTCGGTTCGGCGCCGAAGGCGGTGGAGGCGCGGCTGAAGATCTTGCTCTGGGTGGAGAGCTGGGCGTGGGTTTCGAAGCCGATGACGACTTCGTAGCCGTGCACCAGCAGGCTTGTTGATTGGGTGGTGGTGGATGTGGTCATTTACAGGGCCCCAGCCGGTTGGCGCAAATGGAAGTCGGTGGCCTGCTGCAGGCGGTGCGCCACGTTCAGCAGCTTCGCTTCTTGCAGGTAGTTGCCGATGAGCTGCAGGCCGACGGGCAGGCCGCCCGCGCCCAGGCCGGCGGGCACGCTCATGCCGGGCAGGCCGGCGAGTGAAGAGGGCAGGGTGAAGATGTCGGCCAGGTAGTTGGCCACCGGGTCGTCGGACTTGTCGCCGAGCTTCCAGGCCACGGTGGGCGCCACCGGGCCGGCGATCACGTCGCACTGCTGGAAGGCCTGCTGGAAGTCGTTGGCGATCATGCGGCGGATCTTCTGCGCCTGCAGGTAATAGGCGTCGTAGTAGCCGTGGCTCAGCACATAGGTGCCGATCATGATGCGGCGCTTGACCTCGTCGCCGAAACCTTCGGCGCGGGTCTTCTTGTACATGTCGATCAGGTCGGTGTACCTGGCGGCGCGGTGGCCGAACTTCACGCCGTCGAAGCGGCTCAGGTTCGAGCTGGCCTCGGCCGGCGCGATGATGTAGTACACCGGAATCGACAGCTCGGTACGTGGCAGCGAGATCTCCACCAGCTTGGCGCCGAGCTTCTCGTATTCCTTGAGCGCGGTGTCGACGGCGGCGCGCACGTCGGCCGACACGCCGTCGTTGAAGAACTCCTTGGGCAGGCCGATGCGCAGGCCTTCGATGGACTGGTTCAGCTGCGGCACATAGTTTTCGGCCGGCACATCGAGCGAGGTGGAGTCGCGGTCGAGGTCGGGGCCGCACATGGCGGTGAGCAGCAGCGCGCAGTCTTCGGCGCTGCGGGCCATCACGCCGGCCTGGTCCAGGCTCGACGCAAACGCCACCATGCCGTAGCGTGAAGCCCGGCCATAGGTCGGTTTGATGCCGGTGATGCCGCAGAACGAGGCCGGCTGGCGGATCGAGCCACCGGTGTCGGTGCCGGTCACGGCCGGGGCCAGACGCGCGGCCACGGCCACGGCGCTGCCGCCGGACGAACCGCCCGGAATGCGGCTCATGTCCCAGGGGTTCAGCACCGGCTTGAAGGCCGAGTTTTCATTGGACGAGCCCATGGCGAATTCGTCGCAGTTGAGCTTGCCCAGCGTCACCGCGCCTTGCTCGGCGAGTTGGCGTACCACCGTGCCGTCGAACGACGAGCGATAGCCTTCGAGCATCTTCGAGCCGGCGGTGGTGGGGAAGTCCTTGGTGACGAAGATGTCCTTGTGGGCGATCGGCACGCCTTCGAGCACACCGCCGGTGCCGGCGGCCAGCCGGGCATCGGCGGCGGCGGCCTGGCGCAGGGTGACGTCGGCATCGGTGGCCAGGAAGGCGCCGAGCGCGGCCTGGTCGGCCATGCGGGCCATGAAGTGTTGGGCGGCCTCGACGGCCGAGAGCTTGCGCTCGCGCAGCTGGCGGGCCAACTCGGTCACGCTGAGGTCATGGATGGCGCTGGACATTTTCGAGTCAGACATGTTTGATTTTGTAGTCATGGCGCCTGGTTTATTCGATCACTTTGGGAACGAGAAACAGGCCGCGTTCGACGGCCGGCGCGGTCTGCTGGTTGGCTTCGCGCTGGTTGGGCTCGCTGGCCACGTCGTCGCGCAGGCGCAGCGTGATGTCCTGCATGGCCGCCACCGGATGGGCCAGGGGTTCGATGCCGGTGGTGTCCACGGCGCGCATCTGTTCCACGATGTCGAAGAAGCTATTGAGCTGGGACAGCAGGCGTTCGCTCTCGGCGGGTTGCAATTCGAGCCGCGCGAGGTTCGCGATGCGGTCAAGTTCTTGGGAGTTCAGAGCCATAAAAAATGCAGTCGGCGCGGTATGAAGCGCATGTAAAAGTAGGGCTGGAAGCCCGCCAGAGCTGGTTATTCACAGGGGATGCGGTATTATCCCGCCTTTGGTGCAAAAGCTGCGAAGACGCTCATATTGGCACCGAAAACCCCTATTTTGACCCGTTTTACAGCGGCGATGGCCGGCCGAGGTGCCTGTCATGCCCGAGAGGATTCTGCATGTTTGGAGCTTTTCGTCGGTATTTTTCGACCGACCTGGCCATCGACCTTGGTACGGCCAACACCCTGATCTATGTGCGCGACAAGGGTATCGTCCTCGACGAACCCTCGGTCGTGGCCATCCGCCATGAAGGCGGGCCGCAAGGCAAGAAGACCATCCAGGCCGTCGGCAAGGAAGCCAAGGCGATGCTGGGCAAGGTG
>Ga0307515_10000876_pt1 | contig 69205 bp, 61 predicted proteins | sample 17_EM_MG_FD_194513 | JGI IMG/M metagenome (GOLD analysis project Ga0307515, IMG submission 194513) | Populus trichocarpa ectomycorrhiza microbial communities from riparian zone in the Pacific Northwest, United States - 17_EM | ecosystem: Host-associated > Plants > Roots > Unclassified | place... | reverse complement strand
AGGATATCCGAATGGCTCTATTCGATCAGTCAGTTAAAAAGGCACCCGGACCGGATAGGTTGGGGTTTAAGGCAATACGATTGTTGTGGGAGTGGGACTCCCAAAGAATAATTAATGTTGTTAAATTGTCATTTAGGTTAGGGATACACCCGCGAGTTTGGGAGGAAGCAAAGGGGGTGGTTATACCGAAACCGAATAAGCCAGATTATGGAGTCGCCAAAGCATACAGGGTGATTACATTGTTGAATTGTCTGGGAAAAGTGGTCGAGAAGGTGGCAGCCAACGCAATAGCAGAGGAGTGTGAGCGAAGGAGGTTACTTCACGACGGACAGTTTGGATGTAGAAAGAGAAGGTCAGCAGTGGATGTGGTTGGAAGGTTGATGAAAAGAGTAGAAGAAGCGTGGGGAAGGGGGAATACCGCAGCAGTGTTGTTGATGGATGTTAAGGGAGCCTTTCCACATGTGGCAAAGGGGAATTTGATAAAAAGAATGGAAGAGATGGGGTTTGAAGCCGACCTGGTTAGGTGGGTGGAAAGCTTTATGGAAGATAGAAAAGTGATAATGTCGATGGACGGAAAGGAAGGAGATAGTATGGATGTGGAAACGGGAGTTCCGCAGGGGTCGCCAGTATCGCCAGTACTTTTCGTTATATACCTTTCGGGGTTGTTCGGCCAAGTTGAAGAAAAAGAAAAAGAGTGTGGAAGCGAGGGTATATCTTTTGTCGATGATGTGGCATGGGTGGTGGAAGGTGAGGATGTGGGGGAATGCACACAACAATTGGAGAGATGCGCAGCGGAAACAACAATTTGGGCAAAGAAGAATGCCTGTCAGTTTGACATCGAAAAAACGGAAGCGATGTTGTTCACTCGACGAAGAAAGAATAAGGAACCGAAGATGAACGCCCGAGTAAGGGTAGGAAGTCATGAGGTTCCATATAATAAAGAAGCGACAAGATGGTTGGGGGTATGGCTGGATGATATGCTTACCCTGAATGATCATACGAAAAAGACCTTAGCGAAAGCAAGAAGAGCGCAGAATAGGGTGAGATCCTTGATGACGAAGAAAGGATTGAGCTCTGAAGGATGCAAACGAATTCAGGTTGTGGCGGTTCAGGCAGTGGCGTTGTATGGGTCTGAACTGTGGTGGCATGGACAAGAAAATCAAGCTCAGGAGGTGCAAAAGTTGTTGAATGAACAGTGCAGAAGGGTAACCAGATGCTTTAGGACAACACCTCAGGGAGCATTGATGAATGATGCAGGTTTACGACCGGCAAAGGCTCTTCTTAATAACCGGGTACGATGGTATAAGTTGAGACAGATGATAATGCCCGATGCTCAAGGCGGAGGGAAAATGTTAGAAATACGGAGGAATGTTTTACAGAGGGTGGAGGGGATTGATGTGTTGATCCCGGAGGATAAACCTTTCGAAAGGAGGAGTTACGAGAGGACAGCATTACCGACGGAAAAAAGATGCCTTAAAGGCAAGGTGATAATTCAGGATGAGGAACAAGCGTTGAGAGAGGCGAAGTTAGAACGGGAGGGGCTTGTTTTTTGGACTGATGGATCAAGAAAAGAAGATGAGTGGGTCGGGTGTGCAGTGGTATGGAAAGAAGGGGAAAGGTGGAATAAGAGGAGGACACACCTAGGTCAACAGAAAGAGGCGTTTGATGCAGAAATGTACGCGATGTCGGAAGCGATGAAGATCGCGGATGAGATGGCGGAAGAAAAACGAGGTTACCAGAGTTACGGTTTTTACGGATTCTCAGGCAACTTTAAAACGAATACAATCGGACGAGCCAGGACCAGGACAGGTACTAGCGCTACGAACAATGAACTGGACCAATGCATTAGCCAGAAAGGATATCCAGGTAGAGTACCGGTGGGAAGCTGCCCATAAGGGAATCGAAGGCAATGAAGAAGCGGATCAACAGGCAACAAAGGCGGCATATAAGCATTGCGGAAGTTATACCGAAACGCGAAATCTGCTACCGTTTTTAGATTATGTATCTTTTGCCCATGTTAGTCGAAGGTTGACTGAGACGAAATGGGAAGAAAGTAAGAAAGAAATAAAAGAGTTGGGGAAGAAGTCAAAGCACAGTTACCGGTATGATTTGGTGAAGAGGGGAGGTAACAGTGCGGTGATGGGAGCCAAAAACACGATTGCGGCGAGGTTTTATCAACTTAAGTCAGGACATGCACTGATAGCGAAATACCTATTGCGGATCGGAAAAAGAAGTGATATGAAATGTTGGTGGTGTGGGCATGAATATCAAACAAGAGACCACCTTTTTAAGTGGTGTAAGAGATGGAAACGAGAACAAAAAAGGCTTTGGGTTGATGGGCAAGAGGGGGAGGATGGGTATGAGGGCGTTGAAAGGGTTTTAAAGAAGCCAAAGATTTCATTGCCAATGTCTCTTGTTTTTGCAGAAGAAAAATGTTCGCAGGCTTTAATGGATTTTTTATCTTGTACAGATGTCGGCAGAATTAGCGGAGTGGTGGAGGAGGCGGAGAACTCAGATCACGAAAAGTCGAGTGATGGGGGGGTGTAAAAGTTGATGTTGTTTTTTGGTGGTTTCTTTTGTTTTGGGGAAGAGGACTCGCGACTTTGCTTTTGTTTCTTTACGTTACGGAAGAAGCGGGGAGGAAATATGAACGGGATATGCCATGGCCGCCAGCGGCCGAATGCAATATGATTACAAACAAACAAACAAATCTACACTCGATACTATCCATGATGCTACGTATAGCACACTTGACCCCACGCTTCCAAACGTACTTCATTGCACGCTCCCAAGCACGCTTCCAACTACACTCTCAAGACTCTTTCAAGTACGCTCAATTGCTGGCTTCTAAGTTCACTTGACTGTACGCTCTCAAGTACGCTCCCGATTGTACTTGATTGCACACCCCCAGCCTGCAGCTGCCTGCTTGACTGTACGCTCCCAAGTAAGCTCCAAAGTACGCTCCAAAGTACGCTCCAAAGTACGCTCCAAAGCACGCTCAATTACACGTTCCCAAGTATGCTCCCGCGTGCACTCGATTGCACACTCTCAGACCGCTTAGATACAGAGACTCGCTGAGCAGCAGGTGCCAGGCGCCGGGTGGGGTGTGGCAGCGGTGGCGGGCGGGGTACGGTGAGTGGCTGAAATCATGACGTCGGTCGATTTTATGGTCTGAACCTTATCATTAGCTCGGCCACTGCGACAGAATCTCACGATGTCTCATGGTCATAATGTTGACAATTGCAGCCTTAGATTCTGCACCAAAGGTAGACAATTGAATCTTGGGGAGAGTAGATCTCCGACTCAGTTTTCCAGCTGAATTTGCAGCCCGCTTCCCATCGATTTTGGACGTATGTGTTCAGTACCATCGGCGACCTTTTCAGTTCGCGAACTGGAGTGACCAGTTCGCGACATTTACAGTCCCACTCGCGAACTGGCGAGCATTTGCAAACTGTCTCCCATCGGCAACCTTACTACTAGTACTTCTTTTCTTTATATACATACAAAAGACTTCAAAGTTTACAATTGACTACCTTCTAAGTTCTAGCATACATCTATCTTATGTTCGGCCAGAGTGGTACTTCTAATCTAATCTATTCGCCCTGATCTTTCTACTCGGCAGAGGTATTTAAATGAGTTGAGCTTCTAGTCAGACGTAAGGTGCTACTCCATAAGCTCGATATTGCACTAGCAGTAGATGCCAACCTGGAAGGTTCAGCGGTAGATGGATTTTCATTACCAATGTTGCAGTCAGAACTATCTGAGTCTGCATCTTGCAATGAATCTCGTGGGAGGAGAGAAATCTCAGTTCGCTCTGAGAGTGGTTTTAAGTTGCCGCAACTGTGCTCATCTGATTTGTGGCAGTAGACAGAACATTTGGAATCATTTTTAAAGCCTCTGCAGCGCCGCATGTCACAAGCTTTCTTGCAGTTGCATGAGACTCCGGCTTGTAGGAAATGGGGTCGCAGGTGGGAGTCCAGGTTGCAAACCGTCTGCGGGTTACGGTTGGGCCGGCTCCAGGTAGCGAGTCGGCATGGGTCGCGTACCGTACGGAACATATGTGTACGCACACGTTCGGTCCAGGGCTGCCTATGCTTTCTTTCTTTGTGGTGGTGATGGCGGTGGTGATGGTGATGGCGGTGGTGATGGTGATGGCGATGGTGATGGCGATGGTGATGGTGATGGTGATGGTGATGGCGATGGTGATGGTGATGGTGATGGTGATGGCGATGGTGATGGTACCGAAAGCACTTAGTCAAGTAGTTTGGCTACGTCCACGTCAACGTGAAAGCTTCCATAGACTTAAAGCTTTCTATTGGCCAAAGCTTCCAGAAACTCAGAGTTTCAATCGGCCCAAAGATTCCTGTGGAAACGCTACTGCAGCCGAAGCGCGGCTCTCTCAAGCGCGGCTCCGAAACAGGCTCTCAATCAGGCTCTCAGTCAGGCTCTCAATCAGGCTCTCAATCAGGCTCTCAATCAGGCTCTCAGGCGAGCTCTCAAGCGGCCACTCAAGAATGCTGTCAATGAGTGTGTTAGCACCAGCGAAACCTGCCGGCAGTCAAGACTGGCTGAGGTTTATCGACTGCCAGCCGTATATAGTCCCATAGTCCCACGCGCAGATGTCTATGGACCGACTATGGATGACTATAGACTGCGCGTCGCGCAGGGGTCCACGGGAAGTTTGCTATGAGCTGCGCGTGTGCGCGTAGCGCAGCCTATAGTTGATTTGCACTTTTGCCGATGACTAACACCAACTGATTGACACAATACTGACTGATTGACATAACGAAGGTAGAGTAGGAAACAGAATATGGTCAGAATTGGGTTGAAGAGATGAGTCAAGAAGGTGTGGTTCTACGGGAACACTGGCAGAGTACAACATAGTGGAGCCAGATGCGGCTTTCCACCGCTTTCGCGGCTTTCATCACTTTCCCAACGCTCCAGCCAGATTACCCTCAAGGATCGCGCGAATTTCGGAAGCACCGAGAACTTTCCAGCATTCCTTAGCTTTTGCAGTGCATCTCCTTCCGCAGCCTTTCTCAGCATCTCTCCATTCCTAGCTTGTCTCTTTCGCTTCCTTTCGCTGCCTTTCGCTGCCTTTTGCTGCGTTTCATCATCCCCGGCCGTCCTCCTTTCACACTGCACACCGTATAATGTGCAATGGACTTCGTTTCAAATCTACGCTGGGCGCGATTGCGTATACAGCAGTATGTTACTTTCTATCAATCTATCGACAGTGACTCTGGCTTCACTGAGAGCTGGCTAGAGACAGTTCTGAAGTGTATTAGAGCGGGAGCTGGCTACGGTGTTCCAGTGCACTTAAAGACGGGAGCTAGCTAAAGAAAGTGCTCAGATGCACTTAGAGATGGTGCTCGGAAGCTAGGTGGTGACGGTCGATCCAGGCTGGCAGGGAGCATACTGGAAGCGGTGGAGATGGACTCGGCACGAGCTGGCTGGAGATGGTCGATCCGAGCTGGTTAGCACTAGAAGCATGCTGAATATGGTAGAGATGTACTTGTCAGGAGCTGGATGGAGATGGTCTATCTGAGCTAGCCGGGAGCTAGGGACGGTAGAGATGGACTCACCGGAAGCAGGCTGGAGATGGACAATTTGAATTGGCCGGGAGCAGGCTAGAGAACGTACAGACGGAGCAGCCTGGAGACAGTGACTGTCGGCTAGGTTGAGATGGTTAATGTGGGCTGCAAACACTCATTTAATGTTCCGTTGAACGATCCTAGCCAGTGACTAGTCTGTGAGTCTATCTCTGCGTACCATTGGTAGATGCGTATATATATCCAGCACCAAATCCTTCTTCCCATATACATAAAGTTCAAGCATCTCCAGTCTGCTCCCGGTGAACCCATAGTCACCATTGATACATAGATAGATAAAACGATTGAAATCACGCAGAGTATACTCCCAGAGTTCCTTCGCATCCAAAGAGGTTTGCGGTGTGCCAACACAAAACCGATTAAAGATCACTTGTTCAGCGTCAGGACGTCCCAGCATGCCGACAAGGGATAGAATCTGCGCGATGTAATCAGAGCATATCTGGAGAGTTTTCACTGCGTCTCAATACGCGTAAGGGGACGAAATGCTATATATTGTGCTGCAGTAAAGCAGTTGTATACAAAGCCAATGTTCGGGTTTAGGGTTTCAGATATAAGAAGAGTATGTGTTTCGACCCATTGGCGAACCCTCCAGTTCGACACACCTTCGACAACCACACTTAACGCCTGGTTTTGCCAAGCTTTCCCCTTTTTGGGGGGGAGTGGGGTTTTACTTTGGCTTCACTCCTTACCTTTTGTCTGTGTCCACTTGCTTTTGCAAGTGTATCTCGTCGTTTCAAAGCTCTCTTTACCACTCAGCATCGTGATTGACCAGTAGTCTACCCAGCAACTCGCCACTCGAAGTTTTATGCCAGTTATCGAAGCCTACCACATGCCTGTGGATTCACCAGTATGTGAGATCTGGGACCTATCAGCACAGTATCGGTGAAGTTCCATCAAGCGGTTGCCTGAAAAACTCCGCAAGACATGAATGCTGAAATACACGCTCTATACAAGCTCTTCGAACTGACTACGAAGGACAAGACCCACTTCTCGGGCACAACAAGGACGAACTACAAAAGTGCCCTTACGATAAAATCACCTTTCCGCCCCCCCGTTCCCGCCAAGCCCAAAGATGGTCAGTGCGCCCTGTTTGACCTAGGGAGTGTTCATTTCCGGACCTCCGAACATCCTGCTCGCAAGAGCAGTTGGGGTATTCTACTGTGATAACATCAATGAAACCCTGGACTGAGTGTGAGCGAGGATATTGTAAGTGGTGGTCGTCAGATAATGGGATGTGCAGGTTATATCTAGGAAAGGGGGGCCAATGAATTTCAGGCGGTGGGGGGAAGGAGATAAGGATGGTACATTTAACTGAGAGGAGGGCTTGGCGGTCACATTGGGGTCACACCCCAGAGTATCAGTGAAAAATGGATAAATTGTCATACCGTAAATAGAGTGAATACAATATCATTAAACAACAACAACCCTCCAGTTTGCAAACTGGGCTGGCCGGTTCGCAATACTTTGTCCCATTAGCAAACTGAACAATTGGTTTGCGAACTGGTCGATTTATGTGAACTGTACCCATTTAAAGATATTACAATTTGCAAAAATCGACATGATAGTAGCTAGTTATAACTATCTCAACAACTTCCATCGAATTCAGCATTATGCAATCTCCGAACCTTTGTCGAGTCAGTGCTACTATATCTATGTATTACTTATTACTTCATGTAGTCTTCATTACAGTTCCTGTATTATGAATATCTATTGAACACTATATACATGAAGTCAAGAATAACTTGACTGCTCTTCTCTACCTGACGCAGGGTCAAGCAGATTTCCAACACTGTGCTAGGTGCTTAATGTTGCTAAACTGACAGTTATGGCAGTCCGTGATGATAGAAGACTGAGCATTGAAGTTCTCAGTGCAGCTAAGATACCAAGTATACGTATCGTAGGTCTTACACTATGTTTATTGTATGATTTTCTGACTTGGTTGGGGGGATTAAATCTCGTCCATTGGCAAGGTCGCATGCTAGATCCCCAGTTTGTGAACAGGCTAAAATTCGCGAACTGGCTGGTCCAATTCGCGAACGGGCAAAGTTTGTGTATCGGTCGGAACACATATACATCTCTTAGTTTCCTTCTTTTTCACTCATGGCACACAACTCCACTGCTCCACCAAATTCCATCTATTCTTTAGTTCATCAGTCTTAGATTAAACTTGCCGGCAAATGACAAATCCTGCTAGTAGTAGAACTTAGAACTTTGAACAGTTTAAAAAAGCAGGAGAGTACATACATATTCATCACTACGTCCATCCACTAGGCATTATAATGCTTGATTTTGGTGTCATGCTTTAGCGACCCAGATGAGAAGTTGGCTATTTACCTATCGTCTTTGTGTTTTGGTTGAGGGAGTTCGTCGCTAACTATTATCCTCCAGTCTGTGAATAACAAACATGTTCAAATCAAGTTTCGTCAATTGGAGCGTAGCAACAGTTGTTGCAATTCTGGCAGCATTGTATGCAGTTGTCAGTTACCCACCGCCTGTAGCTCCACCCTCTGCAAGACTTCTCTGACTGAACAGCTGCAAAAGATACCTGCTTATATGGGTTCTAATACAACGAGTACCTTAATGGAGAGTACGTTGAAGCTGACAAAGCACATCAAGCATGGTAACTACCGACTGTTCTGATTTGATACCGTTCTTACTGATAGCAGTATCTCAAAATCCGTAATGCATATTTCTACTAACCGGTTTCACTTTTGCAATCTAAAATTTACCCCTTCATCTATACCTCGCGGCCAACGCTCATCAAAGTTTCCTCACTTTACAGCTCCTTTGGTATCCCTAAAGGAATTGACGGAACCCCAGGCTCAATCTAGCACCAAATGCTTCATCAAATGCTCAACCCATTCTTCAGCAAACACGCTGTACTTGAGGTCCATGTAACCATCTAAGCCACCGTCGGCAACTTTCTCGGTCATGTAGATGAGGCTGCAGATGCCTATAAGACCATCAATCTTCAGTTGACCTTCAAATGCCCCACTATGGACATTATCTTAGATTACTGCCTCTGCGAGAGCTTTGACACTCTTAGCGAGCCCAGTTTCGATTTCCATATCTATTGGCACTCGATTCTGCTTTGCGGTTGATATGGTTGTTCATGTCATGTCAATGGATTGCAAGGGATGCAGTAATGTGGCCAGTTTCTATCGCAGCTAGACTGTCGATGGAGGTTAGGGGAAGGGCTAGTGAAGAGATCACCACTACTTTGGCTATATCATGACTTTCTAGAAGCAAATGGCAAGTTGGACAATGCCAAATAAGAGATCGATCTAGGAGGTGTTCTATATTCCTGGTAAGAATAGTGCGGATACTGTTGCCGACCATCCTCTTGGATAGCCTGCATTTGAGCTTCTGGATTCAAAAACACCAGCAAGAAATGCAATAATGTTTACAATCTAGTTTGTTGCCAGCACGCTGAGAGAGCAAGAGAGACTGTTGCGTGAATTGTTTGGACGCATTTTCCGGAACCCAAGACCTACTACACTGCACTTAGTCAGCTTCCATATCCAGTAAGTGGGGCCTTCTGTACTTGTTACATACTGTAGCTTTCCTTACAGCTTTTCTAGCATAGCATCTTGATGGAATGTTGATAGATAAGGTTCGTGACTGCTCTTTTAGACTTCACACTTTGCTCTTCCCTTCCCTATGCATCTTGGACCTTTAGACCGTACCTAGTCATCGCACCATAGCCAATACACACGGTTCTCCCCTTCATTGTCGCAACAAGGAAGCCCTATGGCTCTCTCATGGTATTCCAGGAATCCTTCCAAGAATTGCCCCCCAGCTGAGGATCGAAATTGCAGGCAGATTCATTCATGGAGAGGTATGTTACAACCTAACGCTATTGAAATTCCACATACTAACATCTCATATCTCTAGACCAGCGCCACATATATATAGTGCAGCAATGATTTACTTCAAACCCCCAATCTTCCCTGACCCTCACTCCTTTCGTCCTGAAAAGTGTTTCGGAAAATCCAGAAAGTAACTCGACCAGTACAATATTGCATCCCCTAAAGGAACAGGCAATGCATTGGCGTAAAGTACGTGGTTGATTTATCCTAATCTGTTTACCGTCCCACTGGCTAGCTTAATTGTCACAGCCTTGCTGAAACGGAGCTCAAGATGGCTATTGCGAATTTGCTCTGCAATTTTTCGGTGAAGCTAGTTCTCGATGGCGCAAACAAGCTGATATGGGAAGACTATTTTACCACAAAAATAGTGGGGAAAATCAACGCTGTCATAGAGAGAAAGTAAATAGGCGGGGGAAGATATAGGAAAGAGTGAGGAGAAAAGTTGGTTTGAAAGATCTAGAGATACGAGCATATATAGACATCTAGAGTAAAGAGATCATGGCGGAAATAGATAGCAGTTTATATTGCCCAATAACTCAGTGCATCATTTCCTCAGACCGCTGCCCGTAGAATGCACCTTTCAATTCCCCATACTACATTGCCGTCACGAAAAGATTCATACCAAAGTTAAGGCTACATGAGATTCTGCTTTGTGATAATGCATTTATAGTGCTGTATCACACTCGCGAGTTTGACCAATCAGCGCGGTCAAATACCAACAGCTTACTATCCTAAGCGCCAGTTCAATCATCAGCCGCACAGTCCCTCACACCATCATCGACAGTTATTAAATTCAGTTTCACTATCTAGCACCTGAAATCGTCACCAAGGGGAGGCAGCGCCGCCGTCACCATCACTACCATCGATTTATACTTGCGACTCCCAACTGCGATATCGAGTAACGGAACGATGGCCTACCAGCAACCTTCGTCATGGCCTCAACAGCCTCCTCAGCCCTACCAGCCACCACCCCCGCAGCAGCAGCCCCAGCAACCAGCCTATCTCAACCCCGTCTACCAACCCCCTCCCGCAGCACCGAAGCAATCCACGACCGGAAATATTCTCAAAACCCTCAACGTCCTTGCCACCACCACGAAAGCCACCCTACAGGGACACAATAAACCACAGTCCTTTCCTGCCAATGGCGGCGGAAGCGCTTACAGTCCACAATCCCCTCAACCTCCTCCAAGCGGCTACGTTCAAAGCCCACAAGGGTATTCACCAGCACCAACGCCATGGAACGCTCCAGCTCCCGTTCCGCCGCCAGCGCAATACCCGCAACCCGTCCCTACGCCGCAACAGTACCCCTCGCCGCCGGCACAGTATCCGCAGCCTGCCGCAGCTTCTTCGCAATATACCGCGCCGCCCGCATACCAACAGCAAGACAACAACGCTGAACTCGAAAGACTGCGTGGCGCCGTCAAAGAGCTACAAGAAACCGTCTCCGTGAAGACCAGCGAATGCCATGACGCTTCCCTCGAATCTTCACGTCTCTCTCGCCTCGTCGCCGACAAAGACTCCGAAATCTCCCGACAAAAGCGCGAACTCGACTCCCTACAGCTGCAACTCGATCGCAAATCTGTCGTTACGCGAGAGAAAGAGGAAGCTTTTGACAAAGCTCGCCGGGAGGTGTCAAGCCTCCAGACCGAGCTCGATGCGCTTCACAAGAAGGGGGTAAACCTACAGACAGAAATTGATACATTTCGCAAGAAGGGGGTAAACCTACAGACAGAAATCGATACACTTCGTAAGAAGGGGCTCGAGAAAGACGAGGAAGTCGCGCATGCGAAACGAGAAGCATCCCAGCTCCGCACAGAGGTTGAAGAGAAACATAAACGGGGCTTGGAGAAGGACGAGGCGTTATCTCGAGTCTTGCGGGAGGCACAGCAGACTAAGTTAGAGCTGGAGACGGTGCAGCGCGAGAGCAAGGGACTCCGACTCGAACTGGAAACCGCCAACAAGCTAAAAGACGAGCTAGCGGCTTCGCGGCAAGACGCCCTGGACCTACGAGCTGAAGTTGTAAGGATCGACAATTTGGCACGCACGCACGGCACCGAACTTGACCGAGCACGGCAAGAAGTCGCCGACCTGCGGCATCAACTCGGCAACAAGGGCATCTCGGAACACAACGCGCAGAAAACCTGGCACGAATTGCAATCCCTGAAATCGCAACATGCAGAGCTGAAGGCAACGGTGGCAAAGAAGGATAACGAGATTGCTCGGCTGAACCATGTCGTGAAATCGCAGGCTGCCCTGCCGATGAGTTCACCTTCGCCCCCAACACCTGCTGGTTCCCCGGGCGTGGGTGTTCCCTATCCTGGTTTTCTGGGGCCGCAAAGAAGAGATTCCGGCAGTTCAGTAGGCACAGGAGGTACAGGGAGCCCGGCGCCATATCCGGGGTTTGCAGCACCACGACGGGATTCGAACAGTCCGGCGCTTGGTGCCGATCGACGGAAGGATACGAAGACACCGTTGCCGTATCCTGAACGGTAATCTGAAGATAATTGTACGAGAATGATGGAGAGAGCTTGGATGAACACAGAAGATTTGGTCGGGGTTTGGGTAGGAAATGAATGTTTCGAGTTTTTGTTTTGGACAGTGCAGCGTCATATAGCATATTTGGATTACGAATGAGAATGTATAAAACTTCCGCAAGCCATCATGGTCCGGCCGCAGCTTTCAATTAAAAAGCACGGAGTACCAAAGTTCCGAAGCCATGTAGAACTAGCACAGACTCCATAACAGCCCAGGGACTTCCGGAAAGCCGAACTAAGCCCGAACCCGTATAGAATTCAGGTTCATGTAGCAAAATCCTATGTAACGATGATGATTCACTCCAAAACCTAATCACGTCGCGAATTTAACTATCTGGGCAGGTTTTTCGTGGGGATGAAGTGCCAGAGTGAAATGAAACATGCAAGACCCAGTCACACGAGTAACCAAGGTAGTTGATTAACTTGTCCCCTTGTCTCCCTTACTGTGTTGTAGTGTTAGAATTCAAGATGTTTAGTCGAGAAGCCTGCCCAGATACTTTTTAAATTCACCATCGGTAGTATGTTAACCTCAGGCGCTGCTCCTAATGCTGCCACACAATAGAATATATAGACATGGTGGTTCGCTAGACGTTCTCCCCTTTGACGTATGCACAGCTGTTCCTTGTCTTGATGTATAACCTCCAACAAGACATAGCAAAAACCATACTTACTGACAGCAAACACAAGTCCTAACCAGTACCCGCACTCATCCAATTCATGAAGATTTGACAGACACGCAGATACCACAACAGATAACAACCCAAACACATGACACATTAGAACTGCCGACGGTTACATTCCACACTGAATTCAAATAGAAAGAGTGATAGCTTTGGGCTGGATACAGTTACGCTTACATGCACCCATGTCTGATTGACCGCCAAGAATAGAAATGAACCCACGTCACAAGACATGACAAAATTAAATATGCAGAAAAACTTACCACTCTCAGCAACTACCGACAAAACCTCGCCAAGTCGATATTATACCATCATATCAAGCCCCGGTCACTGCTCCCACCGCGAGACAGCAAGCTTCTATATGCAATTACCCCCAAAAACTTGTCGAGAAACAAAGCTGCGGTAATCAATGTTAGCATCTACAGGTACTATCCTGTCGGACGGCATCCGACAAGCCACACAGCTACTGAAAAAGCTGCAAGATCGAAAGGGGAAACTTACCAGTCAACAAAATAATGCAGACCGTTGGGATGGGCCACGGGCTGGTATAAAATCTCGTGTACAGGGTAATATTCTTTTGGAGAAATACCACGCCGATAAACAGAATCCCAACTACGAACCGGATGGCCACTGAAATGTAATCCCACATATCCTTTTTCCTGCGGACAAACAATCCAAGGACGCCGTACATTATAAACACCACTCCCAAGGATGCGAAGAAGTATCTAAACACCAGATCGAACAAACCGTGGACATCCTCAAACGGATCATACCCCTCATCCAAGAAGGTCTCTATAGACTTTGTCGTGTTAACTGCCTTCGCCTTGGGGGGAGATTTGATGCCATAGAACTCTGTACAGCCCTTCACCAATTCGGCGGTGACATTATGGAGGGTCTTTATTTCGGTCAAGTTCCAGTCGGTGATCAGTGTGTTTGAAAGGTCCAACAACTCTTGTTTTAATGCACCGTAGTCCTTCAAAATTTCCTTGGATGAGCCATCTTTGTAAAGGTAATCGATGACAGTCGTGTACACACCCAGGTAACCCTGGACTGCGACTTGTTTGTTGGTACCACCTTGGACAAACGCTTTGTCAGCCGTACGTGAGACCATTTTGATTGCTTGCTGAAAGCTCCACCACGTTGTAACCTGGCGAAGACCTTCGACTGAGAGTACAATGGCGAGATGGAACGGGAAGTGAAGAACGGCCCAGAATTGTTGTCGAATGCTACCGTAGTGGACATTCTTTGGAGTGTAGTCGAAATAAAACATATAGAAGAGGTACTAGAACCGTACTATCAGCATACAAGCCATTCCTGGGGAACAAGATGCACCACTTACGATGATAAGAATAGCACATGCAACAATAGAGAAAATACTGCGGCTCCAACCTCTCCCGAAAAACCCGCTTTTCTCAACAGCGTTTACAGCCTTAAGCATCACGATAATTCCTTCGCCCATGATGATGAGGGTGAGAAGGCTCATCCGCTCGACCAGATGCGTTCTCTTGAAGCTGACTACTTTCCACTTCGACGAGGCGGACATCACACCGACGACCTCGAGAAAAATCACAGCATACCTGGAGCCCAATGTCAGTTATTGAAATCGCACGTCCAACCTGTCCAACGATACATACCAAGTGAGATAGGCACTTGGATACTTCCCGACATCACCTCGAAGTCCTAGGGTTATATAAAGCTATGCATACCACGTTAGGAATTATTGCTAAGGGGAATTTGGGGGTTCACTGACACCCATGTAGATAAGGCCTGCCCCAAACATAACGAAGCTATGGATTGCAAATGGTGCGGCTGCTTTCTTATGTTTCAAGGCATAAATCATTGTAACAGCATACTGAATTCCCAACGCAAATCTCGACGCCATCAGCGTCAAGCTCATAGATTGAAGATTCGAAGCAGAGCGCTCCTCGGACGGGTTCATTGGATCCCAGGACGTAGACACACTTGCAAATCCGATCATGACGGCGAAATGAATGGACCTGATAACGCGCTCGTAGAAAGAATCAACCGAGAACCGAATGTCGTAGAGCGAGGTCTGCAGCCAAGTGAACCATAGTATGATGAAGAAGAGGATGTACGACGTTATGCCTAGATATATCCAACATGCTAGGTTAGTATTTGCGCTTTGGGCGGGCAAATCATGAACTAACTTTCGTAATCCGTCATGTAATGTACCGATCTTTTCACAGGAAACTGTCAGTTGTAATCCCAACTAGACCTAGAGATGAAACGCACGTAATAGTAGTCAAGTTCGCGACAAAGAATAGATCGTAGAAAAGTTCAATTGAGGCTGCCTCCTCAGCCTCGATCTCTTCTATTATATCTTCTTCTCTGTGGCGGCTCTCTCCTTTCTCTTGCTCATATCCATTGGCGTGTGCATTCGCGTGTGCAATCTCATGCTCGGCATGGAGGACGTGGGTAAGGGGATCTGCAATCCACGGTAGAAGTTGGGTTTCGCGCTGACGTAGCCGTTGTCTATACGTGGAATTGCAGTCAGTTTGTTTTCTTGAGTTGAAAGAGCTCCGTGAGTTTTGGCTATAACATACTTGTAAGTTGATGCGGACGCCATTTCTTTGGCCCCCAAAAGATGGTGTATTCAGGGTGTTCTAGTTGACAGGAGATGTGGATTTTGACTCCGAATATTGGCGTAGGAGGACCGATATATATACATCGGGCATAGCAGTGCAAACCCATGTTCAAATACCCATGCAACCAATTTGCGTGACCGCATTAGTTGATGTCTCAAGTATTTGATACTAATCAGTCACCGTATAGGCCCGTATTCCCCTCGCAGAACCCAAAACACGGCAAATACCAACTATACAGATGACTTGCTTACCTGCTATTATCTCCCTACTTTTAGTATGTTGCACAATTCTTGTTGACTTTGCATATATGGTCATCAACACGACGGTCTAAGAAACAACCACCACCCGATCATCATCGGTTCATGCACATTTCAATTCGTTGAACTATATATATGATGCGGTACGTGGCTCCACCCTCGATTTGATAGAACCTACATTTGTGCATAAGAGGATTCATCATGTATTGTACCGAGCGCAGAGATGCTTCAGACTTCACACCCCGATGAGTTTGATCTTGGGCATTTGGTATTAAAAAAACCTATCACAACAGCACCCTGTCTGAATCACCGCACTCGCGACAGTATGCGCCGTACACGACAGCGAATATATATTTAAATTTCAGACAAGGAAAGACCTAGGCCAGCGTTTCAAAATCCAGACAATACTCCCATCAGTCTAGAAAATGGGCGATGTTGTATGTATACATGTGTGAATCCGAATGTAACAGGTTCTGCGTTCCATACAGCACGGTCAAAGCGAAACGCTCCGCACTACGCAGCCCTCCCATTGACTATTGGTTGAAGCGGAACAATCGGCTCAAAAGTGATTCCTTTTTGTGGGGCTGTGCGTAAAGCACATTCGATTGATTGGTAGGGGTGCTATATATACCTAACGAGTTTGCGTCAGCCCTACCCTTTCTCGGCCTTCAAAATGCTTATCTGCTGACGTGCGTTTCCGAAAGCTTGATCGAACCCCTCATGACGGAATTTTCCGGTGCACTTCAAAGCTTCGGAAGAATACAGGAGTATTCGTAGCAGTATTCGAATATTTTGGTCGGATACATGAATTAGAGTCCACTGAATATTCCCAGTTTTTGATGCTGCGACTTCCATCGAGGCTCAGAACTAGCGACAATGTGAAATAACGAATTAGGGATGCTCAAGGGTGATTGCGTAGCCCACGCCGTATCCATGCCGCCAACAAAACTAATTGTTGCGCAATTGAACGCTGCGTTCGCAACTGTTGTATCAGGCTCTCCAGGTTATAAGCACCCTGCACAGGCCTTGGAGTGACAACAGCATGTACAATTTTTGAAATATCTTTTGTAGTAACCACCAAAAGATACTTGCTCGGTGGCTGTGCCGATTATAAACTGTTACCTCTGGGTGTATGTTGGTATTTAAGGTACAGAGATTTGGTACCACGGTCCACATCCATGCTGGTTTCAAATAGGTTAACAGGGATGCAAACACGGACAACAATTATATTACGACGATCAAAAGCTTAGTCTCTCCGGATTCCATGTCAGTTGCCCGCAGTTGCACGCAGGCTGCAGAAGGTGTGGGGGTCGTATTGACCAGCAAAGCCAATTCCAGAACTATACGCGTGGATGCAGAAACTCGAAAATGGAAAAGGCAAAACTTGAAGCACAGTTTCTCATGCACTCCTTTCCGATTATGCTTCATCTCCGTCATTGGTAAGCGCCAAAGGAATGGAGATCTGCCACCGGATAAACAAATTGCACAGGAATTTTGAAACACCTGGAGTGTCCCAGCCACAACTTCTGTCCAGCCTTCGCAGCAGTGGCATGACAAAGATTTAACTTAATCAAAGTTCGGCACTTTTATCCTTGATTACATCTAATGATTCTAGCCGAGTTCTTAAATTACCCTGCAGGATCTGTCCTACAATGCTCAGTCAAAATAGGTAGAAATATTGTATGCATTAAGGAGTATAATAAGCACCAAGAACTATGAGAACATGGGATCACGTTCTGACACAATGGTTGGGACGGATGTCCGAATTGTGGACCACCTTCAGCCTTCAGCTAACAAGCAGCCTTAAACTTGGTAGGATCTACACTCATGACCAATTCAAGATATTTTTGACTGAAGGGGTATCAAATTCTGCTTGAGATGCACCTCAAAGATTCTCCAATTTACCTAGTCTGAGTTGTAAGCAATGCCGAAATTTAGAGCACGATGAGTTGATATAGATCTGACTTGCAATCACTGACAGAATACCGCTATACAGTGAAATCCTCTATTTCGCAGTTCTTGGATGGATGTTAGTCAAGCGCCGGTTATGTTGTCAGGCCATCAACCCGCACCGCAAACGAAAGACGTAAAACTCAAAAGGGGACGTCCGGCCGGAACATCACACACGCCGTAAATAGCAATCCAGCTAGCCATACACCGAGTGCCCCGTAGCGTTAAACCTTGCGCAAATCCCTCACCTGCTCTGCCTCAGTAAACTAGTACGGTTTGGGGGGCCAGCGGTACCTGTCATCGGAAAGGGCATCCTCTAGACGGGGGTCAGATTTTCGCCAACATGCAGCCCCGCTCTCAGCCCTCCAAAGAGGGCTACACATGTACCACAGAGTTTTCAACTCACAGCAAATATGCACTTGCGATCAACCGTGACTTCCAGCTTCTCTCACTATGTACAGTCATCTCTGTGCAATCCTGAACATTTGGCTTCTATCTGCAGACATCAATTCAAAGAGATCCCTCCCACGTGCGTACAGTATAAACCGTGCTGTATTTATAGGAGGATCATGCGCGTTTACACCGCGTATATCAACGTCACCGTGTGCGTATAGAGAAGTGGAAGCGCGCATATATTCTTGCAACAATCTGTACTTGATCTATCAAGAAACTTCTGGAGGATCTAGGGCTGAACATACCTCGAAATAGTCACGCGGCCAAAACTTTTGATCGCCAAGTATCCCGAGTGAGTGCAGGTGATTCTACTTTTTCTGCGATATAAGCGGATCAGCCAGCAGATTTCATATTCTCAGCCGCATATCCTCTGACCTTGAATTCGTGCATGCTAATTGAATACGGCGTCTTCTAGCGACCCCTCCTGATTAGATCGATGCCTATGAGTAGCCAGGCGCCGCCGGCGGGGTATCGCTGAGCTGACCAAGAAATTACTATGGATGAATCCCGATGAAGAGCAGAATAGCAATATCTCTCTCAAATATCTATTGAAAGCCAGAAGGGTAGGGTTAATTGGGATGATACCAACCGGACAGCGCTGGGAATGCTGGGAATGCTAGGGATGACCGGGTTTACAGCACATTGAGACCCGTATTAAAGGAAGGTAGTTGACATTCTCAAAGGCATAGCAAGAAATCAGCTTATCTTGGCATCTACCCCCCACCACTGCTTGAGCCACCTACTGGTCTTCTTTGCAAGCGTAGTACAGCATTCAGACTACCGACCACCATATCCCACCGTGTCTATCCTCCCAGCCCACGTTCACCAACATTTGTTTATCCACTCTGATTGCGTGACAATGCTTGCGGATATTAGTCAGTCTATCACGTTCTTTCAGCCGTAGCTTAAACGATGCATACAGGGTTCCAGGCCGAGGAGCTCGATTCCACTCGTTCCTCCACCCACATTGAGCAAGCGAAGAAGGAACGGTTCCATACGAAGAAAAACCCGCACTAGCACAGCTCCAAGCTATTGAGACTGTACTGCGAAAGTAAGAGCGATCACCAAGGAATGTACCATTCTGCAGCCCCCCGCCATGGATCCCGCTAGTGCTCGGCCGGGAGTCAGACCAGCTAAAATCTGCAGGTGTCCAATTTCAGCGAAGAGAAGGAGGTCATATTAGAAAGGATGCAGGATCCAGAGGCCAAGGAGAGCTAAATTCAAACGGACCCGGCTCTTGGCAGAGGACGGGTCAGTTTACGAGATGCTCAGGAGGGCTAAATGTTGCTTGATGCACTGGAAGTTGAACGAGGATGGTGAAGAGGGCCTAGCGGGTGGGGGCAGAAATTTGAAAATGCGATGTTGTGGAGAGCGGTCTATTGGCCATGAAGAGGATCTAAGGTATAATGGTTTCCTTGTTCATCCACATCCTCATTTAACGGCGAAATTCAAAATTCGATGCACCGTAGCGAGAAAGTTTCAGTCACGGAGAATTAGGGTTTTTACCGAATCCTAATCACAGTCCAGACCACCCTTAGCAAAACCTCATCTGATATATGTTCCGTCCGATAGACGAACCGTGCTCATTCGTGAACTTAAAGTCCCATTCGCGAATTGGCACCAGTTCGCGAGATTAAAGACATTCTCGCGAACTGGTCAAAATATCTCGAATTTTTCTGTCAGTTTCAGAGTTTAAGCCAGTATTCGGGAAAACCGCATCACTGAGCGGGGAAATTTAAAGCTTAAGATAATAACATCCTACTCCTCGCCACGGTGAGATTATGATGCTATACTATCAGAGACTGCCGTCTATTGTACGTGCATTATATCGTTATCATGCCCACCATCCATCTCTAAGCTTCATTAGTAGCTAAGTGTGAAATCAGTTGGGAAACAAATGGATGTTGCCATGCAATGACAGGGTCAGGTATTATTTCAAGCATATCATTTCTGTGTGTGCAGTGAGATTCTTCGTGTTGGAAACTGTATGGAAGTTCGCTAGTAGTTATGTCAGTTAGTTCCAATTCGTGAATTGGTCAAAAATATCGCAAACTTTTCTCTCCATTTCACAAAGTGGAACGTTCACCATAGGACGGAACATATATGATCTCCATACTTGAAACGACCATCAGAATTGAGGCAGGAGCTGAGTTGATGTATGACTTTAAATCTGTGCTATGTGCACGTGCCTGCAGACTCCCGGACGTTGGTTCTGCTTTTTTTGTGCTTATTCAAAATTCTCACTCCTCTTACTATGTACTTAAGCTCTCGGCACGAAAGATACGCACGTGCACGCGATATAGAGTACTGGTGTGGCCAAGACCCCAAAATCTCATCTGTTTTACCCTACTTCAGGTCTCTGTCAACAGTATGACAGCGAGAAACTCGGAGTCTTGTTTGCTCCGTTCAGGTATAGACGGTGGCACATTTGACTTATATGTATATATGAATACTCAGAGTGCTATCCAGGTCTGATTAAGCAAGACTGCACAAATTTCCGCGATGATCACTCCCCAGTAATCCCCGGGATAAGAAATTGTAGCTGCACCATTGGCGTAGGTTTATAGAGATTAGGTAGATTAGATTACATACTCCAGACAACGAGACGCCCTGCAACTACATACAAGCTAGATGCCCAAAGTTCTCAAGCACCCATTGCTCTATTACTTACACACCCAATTCTCTGCCTCCTTCCAGTCTAGCCCAGCCACATCTTTAAGCACGCTTTTCTTGGGCAGTGCACAATGTAATCTTTGAGAGTCCACGCCCAGCGCCACGGTATCATTGACAAACTTTGTCCCAATGATGCTTTCAGGCGCATTGCCGTTCTCAACCCAGTCTACGAGCGCCAGTAACGCATTATATTTCTTGTCCTTAGCCAAGCCCTCGAAGCTATATCCGTACTGCCCGAATGAGTTGGCTCCGGGGCCGCCACTGCAATGGTCCATTCCTGGGATGGGGAAAAAGCGGTAGAAATTCTCCATCGTCTTTTGGCCCAAAGTTTGCTGAACTAGGTTGTACCAGCGGAAGGAGATGCCAGAGGGGATAAGCTTGTTATGGATTAGCGACAGCTCAGGAGGAGGAGGAGGAGGGAGCATACAGCATCCCGTCGGCCGTGGTACGTGAGCACCTTCCCGCCACGGTTCGCAAACGTCCTGAGATCGGGATTCCAGGTGGAGACTCCCGCTGTGTTCACTATGTCAGCCGCAATGAGGTCCTTAAGGCCGAAATTCGAGCCATCGAAGGAAGTGTCATTATAGATCGCGTATTTCCACCAGTCCTGTTCCTTTCATCAGCATATAAAGGACTGGGAGTCGACATTTAGCAAGGGTTGACGAACGTAGGCTAAAAAGGGAAACGTCCCGCTGAAGTAGAGCTGTGCCGCCGCTGCAAACGAATTACCAGGGTCGTAGCGGGGATATATCAGCTCTCCCTCCGGGGTTTTGATTGGCGAGAAGACTTTACGGACGATCTCGGCCTGGGTATTCGTGAGGCAATTCGCCGTCCTGGTGTCGGAGCAGAGCAAACCCTTGGGGTCGTAGTCACAGAGGTCAGGATCGTCGATGATGCCGTCCCGAACGCCGTCGATCAGATCGCATTGCGCAATCATATCTAGCGTCACCGCTTCCCATAGTGCCACCGAAATAATCGGAACACCCGACGGTGCACCGTTGTAGCGGGACATGATGCCACCCCAGCCCAAAAGATGGTTGCAGTCGATAGCCGGCGCCCCAGCAAGAACGCCGTCAAAGTCGTCCGGGAAATCCTGGATCATCTTGAAGCCCTGGCGTCCACCGGTGGAGCAGCCAACATAGTAGGATTTTTTGGCTGGGCAAGAATAATATTTCTTAACAATCTCCTTGCTGACCACCGCTTCCGTGTGAACAGCGCGGTACACAAAGTCCTTGACAACCTCGGGAGCATTCAGGAAGGCGCTACCGCCCATGCCGTCATGACCGTTATTGCTGCCTACCACCGCAAAGTTGAAGGAGGAGAGGAAGGTGAGGCTGCTGTGGTCGACGCCTGCGCACACGGAAGCGTTGCAAGTTAGATATTGCAGCGCAGTGGGGGGCACGGACAAAACATACATCCGTTCAACCCTCCGTTCCCGACAGCTGCTACTCTCTTGGACCACTCATCCGGCAACCAGATCTCCATCCCAACCCGAGAACTGGGAGTCGTAGTCACCTGCAATGTAATCCTGCACAGCGGTACCTGGACCTGGGCAGTCTGGTCGCAGGTCGGATCCGCGCCCGGGATTGGCACTGCCTGAGCCTCCGAATGATAGGTAGTGTTTAGCACCTTGGTACCTTCCATCTGCAGGTGTGTTCCGAAGGCATAACAGTAGTCGGCGCCGCCGTATCGGGCTGCTTCACGCGACCGGCATAGCGGCGGGAAAGTCAAATCCAGAGCAAGTAGCAAGATGCGGAGGGACGGGAGGGAGAACATTGCTGGGTCGCGGGTTGAGGGGAGGCAGTGACCGCACGCTTAATATAGTGTATATCTGAAGTTGCGGAAGTCTTGGGTCCTGCGAGGCAGGGATCCAGACGCGGATGTGTCACCACGGCGGGTCTCTGCACGTAAGCCGGCTCCGTGACTACATACTTTTCCCTAGTTCGGCAAATACTTCCGGGCAGGATCCGTTCGGCAAAGTGCTTGCGTCAGCAACCACTGCCACCGGCGCGGCCCGCAGCTGTGGACTGAGCCTTCGATTTCTCTCTTTGGTGTCTGGGAGTACAGGGCAAGCAGCGCTTACGTGCGCGGCACAACCGAGAACCGAGGCACCTACCAAAGTAGGCACGTTCAACACCGGATACGCATGTGGCACGGCCACGGCAGGGTTGCACAACACGATGCTCACTCCAGGTTTAAACTGCCATGCTCATTCGTAGCCTAAGTAACAAAAAGAGACCGCTTCCCACCGACAATTCTGCCCTCGCATCCCATGTGCCGTGGCGGTGCAAGCCCCCTACTCCAAAAACTCCGGCTCGCCAAAAGCCTCCTTCACGCCCTCGCTACCTACAGTCTTCAGATACCATTCGATTGTCTTTGGGTATTTCGCCCTCCACTCCGATCCGAGCCAGAGCTTCAGCGCCATCGTCAGCGAGCTAACCACGCTCAGATCCGCCAAGCTCAACTTCTCCGTCTCTGCGATCCATTCGTGCTTCCCGACCTGGCTCTCGAGAACCGCTACGATTCGGTTCAGCGAGGAGAGCGCTGAGGCCTCCGCCTCGGCGTTGTACTCTCCGCGCCCCATCTTCGGCAACACGCCCGTGCGTACGTGGGGGGAGATTTCGTCCTCGGCGTGGAAGATCCACTGCTGGATGCGCGCGCGCTCTGTCGGCGTGGAACCGAGCAGCTGCTCACGCGCTGGACCCGAGTCCGCGACGAAGTGCGCGATCGCGGACGATTCGGCCAGGTAGACGGGCGGCTCGGTGTGCGTTTCGAGTGCGGGCACTTTGCCGAGGGGGAACTTGGCGACCCAGGATGGGTCGACGTTGGTGGTGCCGAAGGTGAAGGTGGGGAGAGAGATCTCGAGACCGTTGAGGTTTGCGGCGGCGAGTGTCTGCAACGGTTAACAGCGGCAGACGGAACGTATGGAAGCTAGGGTTTACTTTGAAGACGCGGGCGTTGCCGGGCCAACTGTGGATGGATGCAAACGGTGCCATTGTTAACGTTGTGGTTGCTGCTTGACGGTATGAGGGTATGTCGCTGTGCCGAACTCGATGGTGTCTTCGAGCGCTCCCTTTATACCGAGTTCAAAAGTGCTTAACACGTTCGCAATTGATGAGCGGATTACAAATGCCGGCGGACTTCGGAGCCTCTGACGTCCCGAGACCATATTATTGCACATAGCCAAAATCTGCCGTCTGCAAGGTTTGTGAGAGGAGTCAGTCCTTTAGCTGTGGGGTTGCATGCGGGGTTCCGGCGTGCGACGTTAGGATACGAGTCGTGAGACAGCGGCCAGGGTTCATAAGGCTTGACCGTTGGCTAGGGCCGAGGGATCCGCAGTCAACTCCATTTATAATACGACCTCTTTGATGGGTTTCCGGGGATGATCATGTGTCGGGCTAGCGCTTCTGAATTTGGTGGCCGTACCAACCATTCAACCCAACCACCCAATATAACCCCTGTACAACGGTTTTCTGGGAAATCACTTCGAGCATATTCTCTGCGTACTTGGGGGGGATTCGTAATCGACCGCCGGAGCAATCAAGAAACCGGGGGAATACCCCAAAGGAAATGTGAGCGGTGCCGCAAGATCGGGGTTTCACCAGCAACAGTCACGATTCCAGGCAACCTTTTCCCTTCTTCACCCAGCACTGCCCACTTCACCCAGGGTCACCGCGATAGGCAGTATACTCTGAGGCGATCGCAGTGCATTATATGGTGCGCTTACCCGGAAGCTCGAGAAGGCGTCGCGGCGTAGCAGTGGGTATCAAGACTCGCGAGGCGGTATGGACATAACGAAGCAGCAACCGTGTCGCAAAATTCTATTGTATCTATCCTCACTTCAAACCTCACTTTATTGTACTCTATGAACTTTATGCGTCTCTTCTGACTATCTACTTAGCTCTTCAGATTAGAATCACTGTCGCTCACTCGGTCACGGATATTGTGACAACACCATCTGACCAGCACTAACTCCTCCTGTCCACCGATTGCTTGATTGTGCTTCGGCCTATGCAATAAGAGTATCTTTTCCTAGTTTTGTTTAGTGGTAGGAGTACATTTGTACCAAGAAAATATTAACTTCGACATCATCGATTCGTAACTAGGGTTTGGGAGGGATATTACGATGAAGCTAGGGATAATAGAGTACTTATCTGGTAGATTAAAGCCGCAAAGAACCAGGGTACGTTTAGTGTATATATACAAGCATTGAATCCATAAAATCGAACTGTACAGCCTATGCTACATAGCTGGTTATGATCTCCTTCTTCTACTACCACCTCTTTTCAAAGTAATGCATTATTGAAAGATCCGGATGCCTCTTGAGATCCCGTTCAGCTCTCTACTCACAGATATCACTCGATGTTTATATCAGGCTTTATCTACAGATCTTATCTGCTATCTTATCTATTAACCAATTCATCATCTAATCTTACTTCTTAGTTACCACGTTTACTAGTCTACTGTTGCTCTACTCACGACGTCTTTAGGTCAAAATGTCCTTTCTTTCCTCTGGCGTTCTTGAATCTTTTCTTCTTTGCCGGTGCAAGAAATGGCCTTAATTTCTGTCTTCACGGGTTCCCAGAGTCGCCCAAACCCGTTCCACCGGGTTCTTTGTGTGCGGGTCTTTCGGTGTGATGGCTAGGATCGGGTGCGGCAATGTCTTTCGGTGTGATAATGGACAACTTGAATTTGGAAAGAGGCTACCTGTACCTTGATTTATGCGCATGAGTTGATAGGAAGGCATCTAGTGTTTTGGCATACACGATATTGATGCACACAGTACAATTATGGGAAATTGTATCTGTACGTGATTAAATGCACGTATGATGCTACTTGGTGGTGGTGCGACTGGAGTTATAAGAATTTCCCATTCGGCTCCCGATTGCAACTCGACTGTGTACGTAGTTGTAAAGCACTCGAATCGACATGTCTACGCCAACAAGTTCTGTCTGCGATCTCGATCTGTTAGAATATCGTAAGAATATTTTCACGCCTACGAGCAGCGTGAAATCAGTTTCTACTTGGCGGCCACAAGCGCACACCGGCAGCATCTTTTGCACTTCAGATCATCGCTCATGGTATCCTCCGGTTGAACAGAATGAAAAGAAAATCGACTTTTACCTGCGGTACCATGTACCACCCACCATCACCTGTGGTCTTACAGGTCTTGACATCGACCACAACAACTGCATCCACATCAAGGCATACGCCAACTATATTCGGCGGGACAGTTTCTACATCCACCTTTGACAGTTAGGGAGGCACGAAGGTCTATGAAGCGTCTTGCACCTGGCTAGAAACCACCCATGAAGAGCCCGATTTCCAAGTTGGCCCTTATAAGTTCACTTGGAGACCAGCCATGAACACGTCGAAGCAAAATTATTCAGAATACATCGAATTTGACTATGCCTTTGATAAGCCGCCTAACGTTGTAGTATGGCTTAATCAATTAGACTTAGATTCAGGACGCACCGTTCGGATCAAGACATACGCATCGCATGTCACCGCGACCGGCTTCATCGTTCATATCGATACGTGGGAGCATTCCATCATCTACGGCGCAGGCGCGTCTTGGATTGCGTGTCCGGCCGACCATCCTGGAGTATTCAGTGGTAACGTTTGCATAAAGGATTACAGAGACTGGCACAGCCCAAGTTTGACGAACGGCGGCAATGTCACTTTTCCCAAGGATCTCTTCCAATTGGCTCCGAAGGTCTTGCTAGCGGTCAACTATCTTGATTTTGACCACAGGCACAATATACGCTTCAGGGCATTTGCAGACCAGGTATGGCAAGGAGGTATGAAATGGCACGTGAATTCTTGGGATGATACTGTTTGCTATAACGCTAGTTGTGCGTTTTTGGCATTGCAATTTGTATTATCTTGTATTCCATACTTGGGTGATGCTAGACTAGCAACTATTTTCCCCTAACCATCCTCCCACTCCTACGATCATCGTCCCAAACAAATCTCGCGCTCAAGCTCCTCTCAATTAGTGGACTATCCTCTCCAACCCTCTCCCAGTGATGTGCATCGAGGCATGCCTGCCGGCTCGCCCATACCGCCGGCCTACACCTCTCCCTCACCTCCTCTTCGTATGCCATAACCGCATCTTGCAGCGATACTTCCCCCTCTACTACTTGCTTTATCCCATTCGCCAAGTTTGCAGCATCCATGATCCCGTGGTTTGCAGCATCACCGCGATCTGCCCGGGTTTGTTAGGGAAACGACATATAAAGAAGGAGAACCATACACATCGTCATGGCATGTGCTGCGTCTCCAATCAACGTAACCCTTCCTTTATTACTAGGCCAGGAAATGAGGTCCCAGTCCGCCAACCGGACATCAGACGCGACAGTGTCCTCCGGGATTGCAAAAACTACCTCTCGTAGCGGTGACGCAAAGTGCGAGGCCCGTTTCTTCATGTCTGCTATACGCTCCGCATTTGACGTGGGTACTTCGCTATTTCCGGGATTCCGGATGTCGTATGATATCGAGAGTTGGACAAAGTAACAGCCGTTGCTGGAGGTTTGAGGAGTATCCAAAACTGCGGACGAACTGTAAATGTGGTTGGAATAAACTAAGGTTAGAGAGGTTGTAAGTACTTACCGCTCCACCAGAGGAAATCGTTCGTCTCTGGGTGAATGGCTTGAAACAATAATGGATCTAATTTAAGAAGGGGCGTCATTTGCTCTGGTGTATAGTTTACTCCCACGCCGATCGCACGGATAGGTAGTGGCTTCAACGCATGAGTTTCTGGCGCTAGGATCCTTCTCGTTTGCGAGGCGCTTCCGTCGGCGCCCACCACGAGCGATCCAGTCGCTGTCGTTCCATCTTCAAAGGTAACTGTGACACCCTCATCCGTCGTGGTAAAGGAGAGAAGCCGTTTGTTCCACTCCCGGGATCAACAGCGGAACGTAAAAGAGAGAAATTGGAAGGAGTACCTGCACCGGCAAATCGTGCAGCATAGCCTTTCTCAGCTGTTCCCGCTTCACCCGCAGCCTCCTGGCTGGCTTGATCACATGTTTCGTTTCCACTGTACTAGCGTCGTAACACAGCATTCTCATCTCTTCATCGCCGCGACAAGAGGGATCAACTCGGGCGGCAAGGATAAGCGGACGTTGATGCGGCGGAAGAATCGAGTAGAGTGTTGGAAGAGACCAGTGAAGTGTCATGCCCCAGCCTTGTCCGCGGGCATTTACGTGTGGATCGCGCTCGAAGATGGTGAATGAAATGGAGTTCTAACAAGGCTGTTAAATGCGGATATATAGTGGGGATGTTCGCGACGGATACTTTGCGAAGAGCCTGAGCGAGTGCGGCGCCGACAATGCCCGCACCGATCTTAACAGCGTGTTAGTATCGGTGCAGTTACGTGCACAAACAGAGACATACAATGAGGACGTGCATATCTGGGGTAAATGGTTCGTCTGTCGGCGTCGCCATTGTTGTGGTGTGACGATGAGGGATGGTTGAGGGGTTATGGTCGGTCATCTATTTATCGATGCCGCTTTATCGCGCTGCATTAAGTACTTAAGTACTCACCGGAATAATTGTAATTAGTACGACGTTGCAGCTTGCGGTTTCCTACATGAATTATGTCTGTATCCGGCATAGCTCATCAATCGGAGTTGAAGGATAATTGAATGATTCCTACACTAGGCGACTATAGGGATAGCCCTCGCGTACCCAAAATGAAACTAGTGGAGACGTGAGTGACGAATTGCAAGGGTGCTGACTTGACTCATTATTAACTTTAGCATAGCACCATTAATTTGCAACCTGAGCGATCATTACCCATCACTCGCTCCAGAATTTTTGTAGTTGTTGCATATACAGGTCTCAGCCGGAGATGAGTCTCGTATGGCCGGAGCGGAGATGTCTTGTATGGCCGGAGACGGTGATGTCTCGTATGGCCGGAGACGGTGATGTTGACTCTGATACGGGCTGATGGCATTCAGCCGTACTTGCACTCTCATATATATTGTCCTTGTGGCCCTCTTAGATAGAATACAATTAAGCTTCTCTAGCATCACAATTTCAACAGTAGTGTTGGAGAGCCTAAAATACAAAACCATAGAGCATCATTGATGGAGACTTAGAAAATATACAGGTCACCGCAGATCATTTCGATTGCCTACAACTTAGGACAGAGATATCGATATCGAGACTTGTATTAAAATCTACTTTCCTTCGTCACGTCATGACCATGACGATAACTATAGCTTCGCTTTAATACCCCTAACTTCTTTCGCTGCCGTCTCCCTCAAGGATCTCCTCAATATCTTTCCCGAAGGATTCTTTGGGATCCCGTTTACAAACACTACTCCTCCGGTGATCCATTTGTGCCTCGTACATCTCTTCTCGACCCACTTCACCACATCATCCTCCGTTAGGCCAGAACCAGGGAGCGGAACTACGTATGCCCGAGGTCGTTCGTCACCAGAACTGCTCAATGTTAATAGAAATGTGATGGCAAACAATATGAGACTTACTGAGGGATACCAATCACTGCCACATCCGCAATTTTCGGGTTCTCCAAGAGCACACTCTCAAGCTCAGCAGGTGCGACTTGGTTTCCTTTGACTTTGATCAATTCCTGGGACATCGTTAGTTATGACTTCTGATATGTCCTGATGAATGGAAATGGAGTAAAGGTAAACCTTCTTGCGGTCGACAATGTAAAACTTTCCCTGCGGACTATAGTACGCTATGTCACCGGTTTTCAGCCAGCCATCGGCTGTGAATGTGTCTGCGGTAGCCTTAGGATTGTTGTAATATCCTTTGCAAACGTTAGGTGCACGAATGTAAAGCTCTCCAGTCTTGTTAGCAGGAAGCTCAATTGAGCTGTTTTCGCTGTCAACGATCTGTAAGGATTAGCGTGTGATAGGTTGTGATTCACCTCGGGCTTGGAGAGCTACCTTTGCTTCACAATTTGGCCTCAACTCGCCGACCGAGCCTCCATCATCTTCTTTATCTTCTGGATGATGACCTATTACTGAACAAGTAGCTCTTTGACCTGTTAGTATCACTTAATGATTCACTGACTGACAGATAACTCACTCAGTCATCCCCCATACCTGTTTAATCTGTATATCTGTGCCATACTGCCTCAGAAACTTTGATTCCACTTCCTTCATGACATCTTTACTCAGCGGTGACGCGGCCGAGCGGATTCTTCTCAAGCTGGATAAATTGAATTTGGCCATGTTGGGCGACTTTGCTAGCGCAAGAATTATTGGCGGAACTCCAGAGATTGAAGTGAGTTTGTATTTCTCGGTGTATTTCAATAACTCTAGGAAGTTGAATTTGGTACCATGTAGAGCTTGATATTGAGTATAGGCGCTTGCATCACATAGAATGTTTGCCCGTACTGGGAATTTCAGTTAGAACATTCAGCAAGGGAGGGCGCATAGAGTGCACATGGCGAGATCACGTACGGCATGATATATAGGAAGCATCCCGAGTTGGCGGTTATCATGCGCTTGAAACTCGGAGGAGAGTCTCATGGTCTGAATGACTTGCGCCGCATTTGCGACAAAATTTCTGTGCGTTATTTCGACTCCTTTGGGAACTCCCGTTGTGCTATATATATGATACGTCCAAATCAGCCTGTTGTCGCAACCCTGGGTTGATTCGGTAAGACTGCCTACCCGGAAGAGTTATTGCTACCGTCTGGTGTGTCTCCTCCTCGGTCTGGAAAACTTTCCACTGAAAATTGTCACTCAGGCTCACTATTGCACTCCAATGCCCGACCCCGTACTTCTTCCCAGCCTCCCCCGCATCCTTGATCCATCGATCTACGCCGCTCCCACCCTTGACGTCCCCCAGTAATAGCCCATCATCAAAAATAAATATCCTGTCCCTCGCCAATCCCGCCGAATCCGCGGCTTCAACGCCTGTCTTTAGCGAATCCTCGCTGGAAATGAGGAAACTCGCCCCAGAGTCCTTCAATTGATGTACAAGTTCACGGACTGTATATGTCGGGTTCGCACCAGTGAAGATGCCACCGGCAGCGACAACCCCCAGATACAATGACGGGTAGAAGACATTGTTTCCCGAGTAGACGAGCACTCGTTGGCTTGGAAGTAAACCGGACATTTGAAGTCCCTCCGCAATCTTCTTGACAAGCCGCCGGTACCCGTGCAAAGAAATGTTGTGAGTCTCCGGCTTTTCGGCGTCGATATAAACAGGATCGCGAGGGAGCCCACAGATGGGCGAGGTAAAAATATAGCTGCAGAGATCTGTTGTTGGGATAGGACAAGACCACCGTGACCGGACGACATAGTTCGGCGGTGCGGCGAGGTATTCAGAAACGGAATACATAATTCAGTCAAGATGGACAAAGAGAATGAGATGCGAAGCTTCGGTCGCGCTCGGACCACGAGTAGTTATAAGCTCAATCATATAGAGTAACGATAACAGTAGGTGGTCTGCATGCCGAGGCACTTTGCCTGCAGGCTGGCAGCCAGATGGTGGGTTCTTGTGGCAGGTCGCAACCGAAAAGCTTTTCCCCACACTGGAGAGGGGTTCGCCAACCGAAGGAGCCACAACTGTATCTGCATAGCATAACACGTGTATCTTTTATATCCTGCGGAGTTATAATTAAGCACTAACGTGTAATGTGTACTCTCTCTGCACAGGTGCGAGAAGCAACTGGCCCTGATCGAAAGATCTTATACTAGCTGTTTACCGAGAGGTTGACTAGCATATCTACTGAAATCTAGTCGGACAGACCATCAAGCTTGTGCGGAATTACAGCTCGAAAACTAACAACTTATTAGATTCGCGATTATAGGTATAGTCCCATACCCCACACAATGCATGAACGGTGTGGCCTCCCAGATTTCATCGGGTTCACAGCAATGTGGGCAGATATGTACTTGTGCCTGTACATGGTGTGGGACAAGTACAAGAAGATTTCTAGTTGCTTGGATTGAATGTAGCCAATGCTGAGAGAAAATTTGGGTAACTTTCGGGACGTTCGTTCCCTTGGTCCTGGTATTTGTGAGACGTTGCTATATTGAACTGGAATTGACTGCTATGGTATGCCGTAGGTGCGACACGTGCTATGTGTTTGAGGTAACTTCCTGAAAGAGCCGCAGGGGCGGCAGTGGGTACCCAGCGATGCGAATCCTTCGACTTGACAACTTCGTTCCATGAACTTCGAACTTCGAACTCCGAATGTGAAATTCTGTATATAACCCGACCAAGCGACCTGGCCGGATGGGAATGTGTTGTATAACCCGAGCCTACGTTTGGGATTGACAACTTCGAGAGCAGATCGAGGGAGTTTGACCTCAAATGCCGGAAGTGCCAGATTGGGATTTATGCTCTCATTCTGTTCTGCTTGAATGGACGTATAAGAGCTCTCCAGGCCAGCTTAGGGCGTTTTAGTGATCTTGTCAAGCACACTATATACTGATACTTAATTAGGTTTCGGCGAGATTGCGTGGAGTACTGTTATTGCGCTTTTGGCTATGGCTTTGAGTTCAGCCCACGAAATTTCCCTACGGGTGCTAGAAAAATAAATCTGAAAATATGATGTGCGCAATTTTCATGCTGATCTTGCTTCTTCAGCCGACCGATGGTTTGAACATGCACTGCTATATCAAGGGGTATTGAAGCTTCTGCACTTCTGTGTTGAGAGGAACCATTTGAAAGTGGCTCTCATGAGAAAGTGACTCTCATGGCATTGTTTTAGTCATGGGGGGCGCCCTAGAGCTAGTGTTCTAGAAAGCAGAAGTAGACGCGTGAGAAGCCTTGAAGTTTTCCAAGGAAATGTAGGGACAGCTAGAGCCTCAATAAACGGCGGGCTCCGATCGAACTAGTCGACGCAACGTCTTGTGCTTCTGCCTGGAGGCGAATGTGCTAGTACGACGCCCGGGTGATCTGTTGTCTTGCAAACTTGCTAATTATGAGCGAGCGTTCTGATGGGTTCTATAATCAGTGCAAATGATCGTCCACCTCGTGTGCGGCTGGCAGACTGGTCTAGTGTGCATGCACGTACACTAAATAACCAATTGCAATCCTTGCCTCGCACGATGCGAAACGCACGATTATTTGTTGACTCACCAAAACAATCTGTGAATGCGTGTACTTCTACATTCCATTTGCAAGGCTCCGGCGGCTGCCTAACAACGCGCAGCCTCTCAAACCGTTAAATATTATTGGTACGCCAGCCGACGAGTAATGTGTTATCAAATCTCAACTTCGCCGAGGTTCTAGAAAACTCTTCCCTCTGTCAGGCATTCGTATTCGATTTATTAATACCAGAAGTTCGGAGAATTGACTTCAAAGCCCCCCTGAACTCCCGCCGAGTTGACTGAAATACCTAGCTAGGTATCTCCTCGATATACGCCAATGGCAAGCCATGCAAAGGCGCTCTATTCGAATTCGAGCGTCCAAACTCGATATGCCCCATACAGCGTTTCGGAATCCCAGCGCATCCGATGTACCGTTCAGAACGAGTCCCAATACCATCCAAGTCACCCGCAAGATTCTGAGTATCTCTACCCAAATCCACTGCCGAGCAGAGGGAACTGGTACAACTGTGGGTCTGGAAATTCTCCGGAAGTGACAGTCATAGAAGACTGCCCTCCTCAGCCAACCAGGTACAAAATCCTATATCTTATCATTTTCACTTGTTAATGTCATCTCCTGCTCCCCCACAGTGACTATGTTGAGTTGGTTACCCCGCCTGGGCTTCCTTTTGAGAAGTTGTGCAAAGATTGCCAGTCGGAAGCTCTGATGAACGGCTCTGCTCCCAGATCCATGGTTACGACCCCGGAGGATGGAGCTTCCAGCTTCCTATCTGAAACTCCGTGGCCTAGAGAGATGTCATTCTCCTCGTCTGAGTTCACACAACCGGCGATTCATATTATCGAACCCCCACAACCAAGTCAGAATGCACGGTGAGATCGATGATACAGACTTCAACTTATTAATTTTAACATGCCTCTTAGGGTAACAACACCTGAGAAACCGTTCGAATGCCATTATTGCAACAAGGATTTCCCAAAGAAAGCTGATCGAGATCGCCACGAGGCCTCGGTTCATCGTGGAGAGATGTCGATGCCACCGGGTTTGCACGACTGCCCGGAAAGAGGGTGTACACGGGATAAAGGGTTCACTCGGAAAGACAACCTTTTGGATCACCTTCGGCGCGTGCATAACAAGGATATCCCAAAGCGCAAGCCACGAATATGAGAAATTGAGGAAAATGATTCATAGTTGCGATTGGTTTCATACCGTGTCATAAAGCTAGGAGTTCTATTTTCCGAGCCGTTGAACTTTGTGTCTTTAAAATGGGAGGATTGTAGTAATTATAATACATTAATACGGAAGAAGTTCTGTCTGCCTCCGACTGATGGTATATTTGCGCTTAGGGCACCCGCTTTCAGTGCCCAGACTAGGTGAAAATTTGTAGCCCTTTTACTATTGGGGCTTTAACTTAGTTGTCCGAGCAATAAACGAGCAGACCTGACGCCCAGTGCACCGCTAGCACAATCGCTGTATTTTGGAGCAATCCTTCTGAGAATGATAAAGCTCAGTACGAGCTGGAACCGTTGAAGATGAATGTGGGCTCAAGAATCAATTTACTAGTCATCCTCGCTGATGTAGTACGGCTATAATCGGGGTACAAAAGCACCATGCTGGCAGTGCAAACGGTTGCACGCAAATGTATGCGTACGCAAGTTGGGTTTCGCAAGGCTGCTGAAAAGGCTGGAAAGAACAGATAAGTGACAGCCTATACGCACGTAACGCCAGAGCATTACATTAGTACGTCAACTGCCTGGTTCAGGGGGTTAATACCCTGTATATCATCGTCAATGTGAGGAACCACCTAGCGCAGTTCGTTCGGGCAAACGCGAGCTCAAACCCATTGCAAAGCGGAAGAAGTATGGGAGTCGTGAGGTCGCGGACTGCGGAACGTGTTCGAGTGGCGTATTTCAAGAAGTCTTCTACTACCACAATGATATCATGATGCAATGAGAGTCACAAGACAAAAGATAAGGCAATGCCTTAAAAATGGCAGTAATTAGCGTAATTATCTAGCTCTTGCTATTTCTTGACTTTAAACTCTGGACGCAACTATGTGAAGTGTGAAGCCACGAATGGGATTTATTTCACCTGGGGGGGCGGTTGGCATTCAGAGAAGAAAATCCGATGCAATCATCAGAATCATACCCAGCCCTTAAAGGCCGGTACTTCATATACCTACGTATCACCAGAAGATAAGAGACTCAATAGTGGTGAAAGAGAGATAAAGGCAATCTTCCTTCATGAATCGTTCAGTAGAGTTCAGTTCGGCTTCAGTCGGTACGAGTTTTCTAGCATTGGGAACGCTATGAAGTTTATCATGCCCAGCCTGATCTGCACTGCCCGCTTTCGGCCCTGTCCGTTAGCTACCGTAGGAAGAATATGAAGGACAGACGGCGCCAAAACGATCTACTGTCATACCGTATTTCCATCCTGCAGTCCACATATCAACAACCCAACCCCATGGTGGTACAAGGCTTTATTGTGGATAGACGTAAGGAAAGCTCAGAGGCGGCACCTTCAGCGATGGTACTGCGGAGTAGAGGGAGAATAGACCCCCGGACAGTTAACACTGCAATATATCTGACGCGCACGGAGATCCTGGAAAGATGAAAACATACACTCCATAAAGGAAAATGTATATCTAGAGATAAGATATAAGCTGTATTCTGCTGTATTTGAGTATAAGAAACAGGATTGGGCCCGCAGCCTTGCAGCTAGGGTTATTCCAACGGCGCTCGGATTTAAATCACTCATGCACAACGTTCAACCGCCTTCTTCATCTACATATGTATATCTCATCGATATTTATTTATAGGGTCCAGAACCGAGGCAGCTTATCCTGCAATGTTTAAAGCTCACGAGAGCAAGCGCCCTTCAAACTAAACGCCCGACACGCCCCAGGCGTTACCGTTTCAGGTCAGATCTTTGTGTTTGTCGTCCGCTGCTGGGTCAATATAAGTATGTACGCCCGCGCCCGTCATCTTGCCCCCGGCCTTGGCCTGGAGCTTTACTTGCATAGTCACCACAAACTGCTAGTGACGTCCTGTGAGGCGTTCATTGCTCAGCTCAGGCGTCAGTACCGCGATCACAGTGAATATCCAATCCCGAGCTCCTACCTTCGTTCTTGCTCCGTCATGTAGTGACTCCTGGGCGTGGGCTCGAGCGCTGGAGGCCGGCTATCCTGCTGTCATTAATGTTAGAGTTCGCTCCCAGTACAAGGTATGTATCACTCGGAATATTACTCTACTCAGCCACGGAAGAGTTGTTGCTACATACGGCGAAGTTGTCTAGGGTTTTGGTAAGTAAGAAGTCCTCTGAATTAGAACGGTTTAACATGAACCGCCTGATATGCTATCATATCGTATAGTGTGTCTATGGCTAGTCTGTTGGTCGGTAGAGCTTCTGGTAGTCCTGCGCCTGTAATACTATGTTCTCCTCAGACCGCCCAGGGCGTACTCACAGCCGTTTCACTTCATGACTCTCATTGTGCTATGAAGAAGATGAGGAGAGATCAATCCGGGCGTTATAGTGTTTGTAAAGGGTTTAGGTGGCTTTCGCCCGGGGCGCGACAGCGTAACATTACGCAGGTAGGTTGTGCAATATAATATGAGGTCGCGACGCGACGTTGGGAATCCTCGAGCTCGCAACTCTTCAACACGGAAGATTCAACGCACGCACCTGCTGTTTATACCCATCATCGTAAGCACTTTATATTAAATACCTACCTATTATTCAGAATGTCTCATGTCATCTGTTTATTCTGTGGCCCGGATCCGTACGCATGTGAGCACAGCATTGGACGTAATATAAACATACTTAGGGACAAACAACAACAACCTCAGAATACGTATGTGTTGTGGTCATTCACCCGTCTTTATACTTCGTGATATGGACTCCTTGGTGCGCACTAAATTGACTTCACACCTAGTCACTCATACGCAGAAACGCACATGCACTATTCCGGTACAATTGCTATGGCTCAATACCCAGAACGGCAGCATGATATCCTGCCGCTCGGTAATCCCGTCATGTATCCTACGTTACGCTACGCAGGGCAGCCGACTAGTACCCTGGATTCCGACAATTACAGAATTGGAAGCAACGTGCATGGGTAGGAAGAGCACCCCAATATGACTGTAAGAGATTTATGTAGATACTCACACTTTGCAACTTTACAGAGCTTTATACCCATCACAGGAACCACCCACCTACAATGAAACTGTAGCATCCCCTGCGTCGTCAAATCGGCTCGGGAGCCGTGGCTCAATCCGCACAAGGTACGGTCTAATAACTGGTGGATTGGAATTAGTACTGACTCAAAGGTTGAGACCCATACCCAGACGTTTCTTCTGTAACGCCCACAATTGTTTCTCCGGTTTCGCGAGAAGAACGGATCTTACCCGGCACCAGAATAGCGTCCACAAAGTAGCAACCATACCATGCAAAGACCGAAACTGTGATAAATACTTCTCCAGGAAGGACAATATGGTAGAGCATTACAATCGGAAGCATCAGGTTTAAACGATTCTTCGTGAAGACGAACGGATGTGGAGGGATTTGGCCCTTGCGGAGGATGTCTGGCCCTTGGAAGTACGTATGGCTATTTCGGATGCGTTAGTTTTCGGTTTAGCTATTCTTTATGAATATATATCATGTTGTCTAATCCGTTCTCTGTGTCCATGTGATCTAAGTGGTGAGCCCTGACCATTTCTCGTAAAGCGGGGCGTGCGCAGAATATTGTGCCAGAAGCACAAAGCATGCAGGATTCTTCAGAGAAGGTCATTGGCGAGACTGCCCTGTAACTGCGCATTCAAAAATGTTGGAAGAACTTTCCATCCCAAAATAGGAAGGTACTTGACAATACAGCTGATTGGACGTTGCGAAGCTTGTAGCCCATTCTTAGAGCGAGTGACATTGATGACTGATGTACCAATGTTGAGTAGTGTCCGTTCGATTCCCAGTCTCTCTTGCTAAGTAGGTAATAGCCCGGGATTTTCTGCGTTTTATATGCTCGATATGTGGCTGAACTGTTGTGGCTAAGGGTGTACTCAAGCAGTCGAGAGTATTAGAATGCTCGATTCCAAACGAGTTATCTTCTGAATATCTGTGTCCAGGTTTCTTTGTTGCATGATGCGGTTAGATAAGGTGAACTCTTGGGGCAGGAATACCTCTGTCGGCGAAAGATTGTCTTTATATCAATGGAATGTATAGCCTTAGGCAGGTTGGGCTATTAAGGATTTGAGATTAGAGGAGTCATTTCTCTAAATGAATCAGTTCAAGGAGGGGAGTAACACTTCGGGACGCTAATACTCCGAGCTCACTGGTAGGGCAACACACATATCCCGAGGCTCTAATAGGAAACTGTTTCAGTCGGGGGTTTTGTTGTCATCGTTCAGCTACGAGGCTGGCAGGAAACAAACAAGATCCAGCAGCGGTGTCCTAAAGATATGCCCTGGAACAATTCAGGCAATCTATCCAGGCATCGTCACAGAATTCTCTATGCAAGAAGGTGAAAATACCCGGCTCACGGCGTTTGCTCAGTAGCAATCGAAACCTGTTAGCTGCAAACGTCTCTGAAGTACATTTCGTTTGTTTATAATTCCAGCCGTATTTATGAGTTGGAGTCGGCTATGTTTGATAGCGAAGGCGTCAACGAGGCTGCAAATGGACAAACGCTCGCTGCGTGTGGTCCAGTAGTGGGGGGCGATCTTGAGGTTCCTGCATAGTGATATGGTCAGCATATTCCAAAAACACCCGGCGAATACAGACAAGATAGGAAACCTCGTGATCGATCAAAGAATCTTCCAATATGTATTATAGGACCCCCATGAATAAGGCGGTCCGCTCAATTTGACTGTCCAGATGATCATGGGCTCAATGTAAATACTACGAATGGATGCATCTGGAAGAACCGTAGCAAGAATTTGAGAATCATTACCTCACACCAAACGATACAGAGTTAGCACTGCGAAGCGATTCTCTTAGCAGACGGATTCTTCAAAGTAGTGCATGCTGACGGTCTCACAAAACTACCCCACATATGTGTGTGCAATTCACAAATAGAGTATATCCGAGCGACCATATTGAACAGAGTGCCTATACAAGGTAAGTTTTACCACCTGATGATAAGCCCTATCAAAGGTCAGCGCGTATCGAGTTTTTTGGAAGAAAGGGCCAAGTCGGACTGCTGAATGTAAATATCACTTGTACATTTAAAACTGCATCCATATTTTTAGGCTGACAAACAACGCCTCGCATATACTCTAAAGTACCAATATTAAATATTCTTGTTGCGCACTTTTAGTCACCCCGCTCCTGTCCATCGGGCTCGGGAATCAATAGCAAAACTTAGCGTAAAACAAAGTGCTTTAAAATCAGGCCGATGCCTCAGGCGACGTCCAGAACTTTGGCTGAATGGTGGATGGGGACACTTGGCTTGCAAACGAAATTATTGAACACGCAGGCTTGAATTTTTGCAAAAAGCATGACAAGTGTCTTCTCATTCAGCGCACCACTGTAACGGCTGTAGACCAGACTGGTCGAGGATGCGTAATTACGCAAGGCATGTGAACTTGTCCACTTTGTTTCAAATTTGCGTAATACGCTCAAGAAACGAGTTTTCAATGGTAAAAGCTTCAAATAGAATTCATGACCAAATTCCCTCTTCTATGCAGCTGCAAATGAAACGCCAGTAGAAGAAATTTCCGTAAAAAGGATGCGCAGCCGAGATCATTCTTATTGGCATAGAGAGCTCTGGGCTGGCTAGCAGTCCATTAGCCAGCTTTCTGTGCTTCTATCCGATTCATCACATACTATCCACCGCACCAGTGTTTCATTAATTCACTGGAGGCAATTGCAGTGGCAGTCACAACGGAACGGCCCGAGCCGCAGGCGCGGTCACGCATATTTGTTTAATCTCATCAACTGGTCGGCGCATGATATAGAAGTTGGAAGTCGTATATGGCTAAGCTATGGTACAGGCACAGCAACTTGCCACTAGGTCGGATATCAGCAGTCATAAAAGGATGACCATTCGGAAATATGCAAACAAATTGTCCGGGGTTCTGTAACCAGTATATACTGTACAATAAAACAGATGTTAGACACGTTTCACAAGAATATGTGTGGAATGATATAACGATCTAGATAGGGGAAACGATGGTAGAGATAATCATACCAGGAAAGGGAGATTAGATTGTTTGATTATATGTATGTGCTGTGATTAGCCGTAGAGCTACGAGTAGATGAGGCTTAGCATTCTTGAAATTACCACCTTAAGAAGTTTGCAGAGAATTCTCTATTTCTCACCACTTTGGGTATCCATTGGATAACAGGAATGGTAGTCTCAGAATGTGTGGTGCAGAGCGTCACGAGACTACAGAAATGAATTCATATATCTATTTATATAACTACCAGTAGACTTCTTCATTAGTGCTACAATTAACCGTCTCTGATTACTTGAATTCCTGTCACACCGCCATTATGCTTAATATTACATAATCTTGCAGTAAAAGAACCATAATTCCCCAAGTTCCTATATCGTGAAATTCATACAATTTATTTAAACATAAGGAAGACATTATATGCATTCTCCTTATCCTTAGGTCGACGTTCGCACCATACTGGCACATTTGTTTGCTCCTGCTGTCACTCTGACGTAAGTATTCTCACTTCTGATTACCTCATAGTTACCGCCACTACGCCACGGCAGCATTACAGTCCACCAATATAAGACAACAACATTCTTCAACAACCTCATTCACTCATTATCCACACACATTTAGAACACAATGGCTACCTCCTCCCACAATCAACAAACGTCCGCAGTCCGTGGAGGAACAGGCGCTACTCGCACCCCCGCCAACACCACCTCTAATCCCCCATCGAAGGCAACTACTGGAAGATTTTCGAGCGATAACCCGGTAGGTTTGCAAAGAGAAGCATGAACGTTTTTATGGAGGTCTGATGCAGGCATAGAGTGCTCTGAAACAACCGGAGGGGGATAGTATTCTCAACACCCAGACGAAGATTGGAGGAACTCCGCAGGCGGGACAGGGCATGTTAGGAAGGGTGATGGGAAGTATCAAAGATACACTTGGCACTTCGAAATAGGATGCCAATTGGGTGATTGAATGTGCATACAGAATACATATGGGTACATGCACTGATATTAACGTGTTCGGGTTTCGCGAATCAATACATCTGTAAAACCTGTTAGAAACCATCTAGAACTAAAAAGATTCTCTACATCGGCATGGGTCAGTTCTATACCCCCAGAAGCATGGCATTGGTGTACGTACGCTGTACATATAGTCTACACTATGCTGATGGTGGCAGATCAGGAGGAGAGAGATTGGATGAGATACGATAAGATCGATTAGATTAGAGTAGAGAGTCGTCATTAATGAGTGGGAGCAGAGCACTTGGAATTAGACTTCATCTATTCCACTATGAAGCAGTTATACATATAGAAGGGATGATAGGAAGTGCAGGTTGACTTGAGTTTCGTGAGGAACATAGAGAATCGCCTGCCCACTCAAATTACTAGACATTGCAAGCACTATGGCTATAGCTCTATCAGAGCTGGAAGGCTAGAAGCCAAAGGCCTATCCCGATGAGGAGCAAAAAGTCGCTTGCCACACGATACTGCCAGATGAAATGCGAGTATGCTCTCACAGCGACATATCTCAAACGATTCGAGCTGCGAGAGGACGATCAGTGCTAGTAGTGTGAGAAGGCTACCTAGACGAGAGAGCAACTCTTCCGCCACTGCACGAAGTAGAAGGACGAGCAGCGAGAACTATAGAAGGCAGTCAGGCGAGCAATGAGTTAGAAAGCAAGAAGGTGTTAGCATGTACAAATATCAAGGCTGTTTTCCATGATCAGACAATGATGAACTTCCTCGCCGCCACGGAGGTGGGGAAGTTCCCTTGTGTTTGATCATTCATTTGTCAAAAGGGAAGAAGGTAGGGAAGAATGGTAGTGGAAAGAGATCTCTCCACCGAGCCAGCCATCCAGAGGGGGGCTCTACCATACTCCAGATAAAGTGAATACAGTATGATTACAACAAACAAACAATTACTAGACATGTCGACTTTTCAATGAAAGAACAAAACAGAACAGAACAATCAGAAATCCCAAAATACAGAATCGAAGCAGTGTTGGACTGGTTTGTCACAATATCACCTTGGTTTATCGAGTGCCTTTCCTTTTGTGTTATCGGAATTCGAAAGATATAGCGTATTCAGTCTGTCTCGGATTGAAGTGTGTAAGGTGTAAGTATGTCAACGGCACAAGGCAGATCAGGTATCTGCAAAATGTTTTATAAGAGCAGTGATAATAAATACACTTCCTCCTCACAAAACCTATAATCCTCTTTAGATCTATTCCTTCTGCTCGGTATTGGCTGGCTCCGGTTGCTTCTCAGTAACATCCGCATTCTCATCATCTCCCCCATCCCTTTTCTCACCTTCCTGTACCTCGTTTCCCTTCTCTTCAGCCTTCTGGTCAACCTTTTTCTTATCCTCTTCTTCCTTCCGACCGACCCTAGCCACATTCTCAACCTTTGATTCATCATTCCCTTCGGTAGGTTTCACGGCCTCCTTCTTTTTCCTCTTCCCGCAAGTACACTCAACTTCGGTCTCAACCTTCTTCTCTCTACCTTTCTGTTCTCTAGCCTCCTTCTCCTCAGGTTTATCGTCTGGTTTCTTCCCATCTTCAGTCTGGTGGTCTTTCTTTTCATTTTCGTCCTTCTTGCCCCCTACCTTCTCATCCGCCGTGGTCAATTTGCCGCATGTGCACTCATCTGTTGTATCGTCCTTCTTTTCCTCATCACCGACCACTCCAGGCTCCTTGGCGTCTTCCGGTTTGAGGTCTCTAGTGGTATCATCGAGATCGACAACGTCCGCTGGAGTATCTTCTTTGGGCGCAACTACATTGACCTCCAAGCCCTCGTCCTTTGAGTACACTTTCAGGCCAACACACACCCTGGCCTTCCAGATGTAGTTGTCTAATGGGCCTTCCTCAGGTGAAGGGCTCGTCGGATGATGTGGTGGTGGTGTTCCATCATCCGAATCACTATCATCATGTTGAGTCCAGTCTTCCCTGGCTCCTTTTTTGGCTCCTTTTTTGGCTCCATTTTCGGCCCCGTCTTTCTCCTTCTCCTTCTCCTTCTCCTTGTCCTTGTCGTCCTCATCCTTATCCTTATCCTTACCCTTATCCTTATCCTTATCTTTGTCCTTGTCCTTGTCCTTGTCCTTGTCCTCATCCGCCGGAGGCTCTGGATCCTCACCCAACGCAAGCATTTTCGCAGCTTCCGCTGCCAACTCCTTGTCGGCCTCACGCCAAAAGCTCATAGATCCGGCTCGTGCATGCGCCAGGTCTGCATTCATTGCAAGCTGACGAAACTTCTTCCCCATATTTTTGTACTTCTTTACGACATCTTTGGTCTTCGCTCTGCAGGGAAGAAATGTAGGCTCCACGCTGAACATAACAATGTATTTACCTGGCTCCAAGTCAAGCTCGACACTAACGGATCTTTCCATATACACTGCTCATTATTTGTGTCAGCGTTCGTGGGAATAAGGGGTATCGTTTGCCCTTACCGTTTGGCTGGGAACGGGTGAGATAATCTTCCTCCCCATCTTTGTGCACCCGAAAAGAAAGCCTAAACTTATAACGACCCTCCAAACCCTTAAAGAACCTCGAATCTAGTTGCGAGAATACAACTACAACCGCCGTCTCTTTTTGAACCGTGATCTCGAACCTCGTCGCAGCATAATCCGCGGACCACGGGACTCGGTAGTTCAACCATCTAGCCTCCGTTACGCGCCACGTACTGTCAAAAAGCCTAGTGCGGTCGATGATACTGAACTTTCGAAGGAAATCTTTATAGGTCATCCAAAACTGGCCGTCGTCACCAAACTGGTGCCCTAGAAGTACCATCCATTCCGGAGTCCACTCCTTGGATCCGTCAGACCAAGGACCGTTCCACTCTACCTCTCCCCAAGGGTTCCTACACGTCCGAAATTTAGTTGCTACTCCGAGACGATGATCAAGTACTTACCGCAGCAGGACGAAACGTTCACCCTTGACTTCGACCGCTTTGAGGACCGAGTACGCTGTACATGCCAGTCAGAATGAAATCAAGAGCGAGGAAATAAAAGAAGGTTGAATTCTGACCATGCCCTTTTACTATCCCACGCCTATCGAAGCCGTAGCCCGAGTTTGGAACAATCCAGGCCCCAAAGAGAAAATCTTGGTTGACGAGGGAGATACCCTCTTTCCAGAACAAGTCTTTGTCCATGATATCGCAGGTAAATATTTCAGTCGTCACACCGCCGGTAATATCTTCAACACCCTCTCTGTACCCGCATCAGATAGTCGTTCATCGGGGGGCGCAACACTAACCCAGTGAACCCGCCACTCAATGCAGAGTAGTCGCAGTGGAATTTGGCATACGCCTTTTCGATAAGCGGCAACCATGTTTCGTTCGGATCGGCACATGAACCAAAATAAAGCGCCTTTGAACCCTTGGAAAAGTTCTTCTCGTACTCCTCCTCCTTCTTCCGGAAATATATATATCTCATCTCCCAATCGGCATCGTCGAACCTGTTGTGTTTCAGATAGAGCTGATCATCTACGATGACGGATTCCCACTCGCCGTCTAGAATAAACGTGGAATAAGACACTGCATATCTACTCTGCGAGAATAGCGTTCTTACCGCGCAAAAACACGAATCCGTAGACGCCAACCTTTTCATCACGAGCAACACAGATCTTTTCGATAAGTCCCTTAAGATTCGTAATCGTAGCCACCGCTGCCATGAACCAACAATCTCCTTCCTGCAAATCTGTCAGCCACAAGCATCGGATCACCATGTTGAGAACATACCATTCCCTGCTCCACATCCCCAGCAGTTGCTCCATCTTTAAAAAACACCGGATCCTCAAAAATCTCATCGACACGGGCACTCGTTTCCGGGGCGCCATCGATACGGGGCTCCAACCCCTCCAGACAATAATCTTGGTCGAGAGTTAAATCAAAATGCTGGTCTCGATATTTGCGATTGAACCTGCGACACTCTTTGGCGATCTTCTCGACTTTCTTTTTGCAGGCTTCGACAGCTTCGTCGTAGGATTTAGTGGCAACTAGGGATTTGGCGGGGGCTTGGAGTGCGGTGGCAGCGGCTGCAGAGGCCGCGTCCGCGCGCGTGTTGAATGGGAGGATTGTGCGCGGGACGAGGTTTTTGACACTGAACCAGCTAGACATGAGCCCGGTGGTGGGGGGAACTGTTTCGGCCATGCTACGAGTGAGTTTCTCGAGTAGAGTAATTAGAGCAGTAGGTGTTTATATATGCATCGTCTTTCTCAATCGATAGGGTTGATTCACTTTCAGCGAGATCCCTGCCAGGCACTGCTAGCTTGCATGCTGCTGCCTGAATATTTGCTGGTGTCTCCATGTTGTGAAACGTTAAACCTATCGCTATGACATAAATAAACCAACGCTCCCCGCAAGTCCAGATAAGCCTGTGAAAACTAGCCAAAGAAGCAGGGAGCTAAGTCAGCCCTACTCAAACTGCTGAGCCGGGAGAAGTGGAGGGTAGACAGTTGCACGAGATCCCGTTCGCCATGACCGATGTTGAGAAGGATCAGTAATCTCTTTAGAAAACTAATCAACCACCACGGATAAGTATTAAGGCAGTTCACAGCTGCAGTTGCACTCAGCTGACTTGCATGGGAGCTGAAATAACGGCAGAGGTTCATTATTATTGATAGGAGAGTATGAGTTTGACCGAGGTGCTCGATGTAAGTGCATTCATACCTAGTCGTTAGCCGACTGAGCGTGCGAAAACAGCAACAGTTTGCGAGCAACGAAAAATTCTGGAACGAGAGCATCTGTGCTTATGCAGGACAATGCGTGAAACATTAACGTGGTACATATAGGGCTGGTTACTATCGCCCCGCATGCTCTAGGCATCCAGTCTTGCAGTTTGGATCGATAATTTCTCACCTCCCTGGTTAACAAGTGGATATGGCCCGTCGACCGCAGGAGCAAGCTGCAACCAAGTCACACAAAAGTGCAAAATCGGTGTTCCGAGTGACCCTTGGTGTCGTCCACAGCCACCTGTGCCCGTAACAGTTCTTACTATACTATACAAAGAAAAATGGATTAGAGAACATGTACGCCGCATCTACGAACTGTGTCTAAACGTGGACAAAGAATAGTTTCACCAGCTACGCACATCGTTTTCTCTGCTACGCCGAAGGTTTCACAGCAATACGTCGGCTGCATTAGTGAGCGTCTAGTACTCCAGACTAGACAAAGAATCTAAACCAACTATTAACCTCTTGATCATGATAAGCCGCGTCAGTACATCTCCAGCTAGTTTTACATAGTATCAAATGTACTCCAAGTATAAATCAAAGGCCTTGATTCGCGAAAAATATCAGTTAGATAACAAACTCAGATTCGGTGAGACCTCGGGAATCTGTAGGGTGATGCCCACGCTTCGACTGCAGTTAACGATGATACTTTTTTTTGACTTATAATGACTGATACACCGTCATCTTTGGACATCGTCTGTTCGCATGCCAAGAGCCCAAAATTCGCTATGAAGAACCTTCCTTAGAGGGGAAGAAGGGTAGAGGAAGGGGAGGAGAATCGGGCACTGTCATACTCAAGATAGAGTGCATACAGTATGATTAAAACAAGCAAACAAACCTTTGTTAGGGTTCTGACAGCAGAGATCTTTGGTACAACCCTGTTAGAGAGATATAAACACCCGCGCTGACTACTAACGTATCAACCTCAATTGCCGGTACAGTAACAATTGAACGACATTGAAATACTCTTGGGGTAACTTCTCATCAGTGTAGTCTGTGCACACGACTAATCCGATGCTATGAACGTTGAAGCTGACTTCATCCAGAAATCACTCGCGCTCGCCTTCCGCCGGGTTGGGAACCATTCGCGTGTATAGTGCCGAGTGTACTGATGATAGAGAAAATAGAAATCTACACAGTTGTGTATGCTCGTAGCAAACAACCACGAGCTTAGTGCAGGTGGTGTCAGTTCAAAAATCAACTGAAATCCGCTAAATGTACATGTTCGTATCCATCCCCTATCCCACTCTTGTAAACTTCAATTTTGTCCTATCACCTGCTACTGCATGTAACGGCGCGACTTTAACCCTCTGTGCCTCCGCAACCCTCCTCATATCCCGTTTATCCCCCCAACTGGCATTCCTCCCATCAACCTCGATCCTCACCTCCTTCTCAAGCTCAGCATATATTCCCGCCAACTGACTCGTTCCCAGCCAGGGCGCATGATCCCTTCTCGCGTGCACAGTTACCACCAGCAGCAACAGCAATACCCCCGTCCATACCACCGCCGGGAGGCTGATCCACACCCACTCTATCCTGAGCAGGGTACGCTGAACCCACACCTCCCCGTTTTCCGTGGTGCCGTCGTTGCGGATCGAATTGCCCATACTCTCCGCCATACCCCGGATTAGGTCCGGGAACGAGGTGGAGACAAGGGATTCGTACATAGCCCGATGGAACTCAGAGATGTATACCTCCGATGCGGTTACATTCCGCCGTGTCGAGTTTCCGGTAAGACTTGCAGCCATTCCTTGGGCAAGCGCATAAACTGCTGTAATGCTGACGCGGGTGGTGCCCGAGCGTGTGAGGTTAATTTTACTGTCGAACAACTCGTCGGTGATCTCTGAGATATCCGGAGCGCGCATTGTAAACTCGTCGAAGGAGTCTGGCGCGATGGTGTGGGATTCCTTCAATTCCCCTGCGATGACGGTGGCCTGAAGATGCTGTTCGCAGTAGGAGAGGAGGCAGGAGAAGGCTTGTGCTTTGTGGTCGCCGGTTTTTGCGGATACGTGACCTGGTGCGAGGGGAAGGCGGGTTTCGAAGGTAGCGCCTGTATCTGGAAGATCTAGTTCTCCGCTGGGGGAGATGAATAGCGCAGTGAGGTTTAGGACGTTTTTATCAATCGAGATGTTTCCGTCACCGGTTTTTCTGAAGTCTTTTCCTGGCGCGACAAGGTCGAGGAAGACGCTGGCTTCGCCGCCGACGGTGGCGTTGGTGCCCGGGTGTCGGTAACTGCACATTTGGCCTGAGGTGTAACATGAGTCGGGGCCGATACAGAAGGGATCTTTTGCTGTCACATCGCGGCAGTTGCGGATGAGAGAGGCGGTGATTTCGGTGCACGAGCTGCAGATGCCGATTGTCGCGGGGGCGGCGAAGGTGCAGTTCCCTGAGGGGCAGGAGTAATTTGCGGAAATACCTTGGCCAAAAACAGTGGAGTATGCACCCGCCATCACCGCCTTGGGTGTCGCAAGCACTAGTCCCCGATCAAGACCACGCACAGGGGAGTAATCGGTATTGACCGCGAGCGCTGCGTTGGCGGCTGGATCCACCACCGCGACAAGGTCATAGCGAATAAGCTGTTGCATGGCGGGATCAAACGCCAGGGACGCAATCACCAGCGCAGCGCCAAAATGCACCAGCACCCCCCCACGGAACCGTAGAATCCACCAGAGCGCGCCGAGCGCATCTCTTCCCGCGCCATCCGCAAGCTCCAGGTCCGAGAGCTTCCGTCGTTCGTGCGAAAACAGGCGCCATTTCGCTTGGCCGATGCACTCGGCGAGAGGGATCACTAGAGTTAGCTTCGCGACGGCGGAGAGCCATGCTACCACGGTGTTGATGGTGATGTTTTGTCTCCAGAGTGGGAGTTGGTGGTCTTGGTGACTGCGTAGGAGGACGAAGACTGCGCAGACTGCGACGGCCGAGATGAGGAGAGAGAGGAAGTTGATGATGAAGTAGCGCCAGCGGTAGCTCCGGGTCGGGGTGATATAGGCCTTGGAGGCATCGTCGTTAATGGAGGGGAGGTTGGGCTTCGTGGGTGCGTCTTTGCTAGGAGTCCGAAGGAAAATGATGCACACGACGTTGCGAAGGAATCGAGACATCGCGAAGGAAAGTAACTAAAAGTGCCGGATCAACCAGCAGAAGAAACGAAGTAAAAGAAAGGAAATCACAAAGGAAAAGCGGCCAGCGTAGAGCTCTAAAGAGTGGTGTCAATCGGTCGGGCGTATACAAACAGTTACCATTCAATGGGCGGGAGAGTACGTACCAGTTTTAAGAAGAGGAGAAAGCTCGGACCACCATTGCTTTGTTGCAGAAATAGAATTCACCCGCAGAAGGCAGATCCTCGGGCAAGGTGCAGGGTTTCACAGCTGCGGAGAATTATTGGCTGCAATCGCTGTGAGCGCTTCCAGACGTTCCCCTCGCAACGCACGTCTCGTGTATTTATGGCAAATTGGCCTACATTTGGCTAAATAGCCACGAATTCTTTCCCGTACGGGCGAAATTAATATCGCTTTCACGCTGCTGAAGGGCCTTCGCCCAGCCGTTCTCAGCGTTCCGGTTGGCTGATGGGAGCCTGCATATCGCTCGTCGATGTTTACGAAACTATCGTGATGCGTTTGCAAGGCGGCGCTTCCAATCATTGCAGCCAAAGATACATCCCCCGCACCGAGTATGTATCTCACAGCTCGGGCTCGAGTTCCGGGTTGTCGTATCTCGGGATTTGGATGTTCGTGTACCACGGTAGCCTGCAGGCACATATCGTGAGTCCCGAAGCGACAAAGCCTCCGCATCAATGCCTGCTGCACAAGCAAGGCGTAAGGCGCCGTACATACTCTGTATTGAATGGGCTCCACGACTCGGTAACACGTCAGACTGATCTACAGATAGACGTCTACAGAAGCCTATCTCTATAACTACAGTACGCCAACTCCCAGGGCCATGCTGTCTCACCCTTCACCATGGCCGCCAACACGACGCAACTCTTCGTTGCAACTGTCGCCACCGCCCTCTCCTCCCACCTCCTCATCTCCGCCGCTACGAACTCGACATATACCCCCCGCTCCTCCTATCCCTCGGCGTGGCATCACCTTCTCCTTGCCATTTGCCTCCGCTATGCCTCAATCACCCCCTGCTACCTCCTCTTATTCTCAATCTCTGCTGTCTACCTCACAAGCGTCTTAGTATCCTGATCTACCGCACCTGGTTCCATCCTGTCCGCTCCCCACTCATCTCGTCGGCTTACACTAACTCTCGGCAGCTCCGGAACTTCCCCGGTCCCTTCCTGTCACGTACTAGCACCCTCTGGGGAGTCGCCGCGAACGTCAATCCGGATTTCCACTGGCGCCATATGAGTAGGCGACTGCGAGAGGAGTATGAGGATTTCGTACGCACTGGTGTGTATGACGGACGAGATGATGCGGTGCTAATGGGACAGGCCCGAGAGAGTTGACGGTGTTTGACGCCCGGGCGACGGTGGCACTCAATGGGGTGGGATCAAGGGTTACGAAGGACTGTGGTATGACGGTTGTGGGCTGAATCTGATGAAGCTACGGGATAAGGAGGTGCATAGGAAACGACCGAGAGCGTGGGATCAGATGTTTAGTATGGAATGTGCGTACCTATCACCCGGGTCTCCCTTGCCTCCGATAATGAAGCGGCTTCACTGACAATATACCTACCATAGCTCTCGCCGACCTCTCACCGATAATAGACCAACAGCCGGGTCCTCCTCCGCCGAATATGTAGACACCGGCACGACCATCTGCGTGACAGACTGTTGCATCTTCTACTCCTACGACATCATGAGCGTTCTTGCATTCGGCACATGTCTTGAGCTAATGCAGTCCTAGTCCTAAGAGCGATTGCGTTGTTTGGTGTCCTCACGCCGTGTATGTGGGTTTTGCATCTCATAAAGTTGATTCCTGGGATGGGTGAGGGGCTGCGGAGGTGTACTCGGCGGGAGTGGTGCAGAAGCGGAAAGCGGCTGAGTGGGTGAGAGTAGGGGGAGGGATGGGGGTTAATGGATGCAGATTAAAGATCTAAGACCGGACCTGTTTAAATACCTGATAGATATGAGCACAGATAGCTCAGGGCTTACGGATGAGCAGTTACAACTCGGGGCACGGCTTATCATCCTCACCGGGAGGTATGTGCTATCTCCGTTACTCTCGCTCTACTGACCAAGCAGTGATACAACCTCGGTAGCATTAACTACTCTCGCCCTCCTATTTCTCGCCCTCCACCCAGAGATCCAACACAAACTCTGCGCCGCCATCACCGACACTTTCCTCGACTACCGTAGCGAAAACCTTTCAACAAAATGCGAGTATCTCGATGCGGTGATCACAGGGATCACACGTCTATACCCCGCAGTGCCGAAGAGGCTCCAACGACTAACTCCGCAGACCCTTGCTACTTCGTCAATCCGGATGAGGCTATCCCCTCATGCTGAACGACCAATCCCGAGCTCGTACTGGATAAGAGCGCGTATGCGCCGTTCTCTGTGGGTCCTGCGGACTGCGTGGGTAAAAACGTAGCATTGATGGAGATGCGGAGCGTGCTAACTAAGACTTTGCGATTGTACGAAATCGCGCCGCAGTCAGGGTTCGACACGGAGAAGTTTTAGAGGGATTCAGGATAAGCTTACGCCTACACTTTCGAGGCTGAAGTTGAAGTTTCGCCGCTTGATGTAGGAATAGCAGCGTAGACGAGAAGTAAATGTCCAGAATACTGGAGCGTCTATTGGAATCCATATGATCTTCACGGCATAAAATACACTAGCATACATTGTACTCCTTCAAAATGCATCCTAAACTCCGCAAACGCCATAAACCCACAACCCGCTTAATGAACGTCCCAAACTCCATCACAAAGTCACAAAACACAAACAAAAGAAACTACCATCCTAAACCCTCGACCTAAAACTCCCCTTAATACTCCTCCTCAACTTTCCCTCCCCCCTCGTGACCAGCACACACCCGAGCAGGACATTCGCCATCACCAGTGCCTCCACCGCTGCAATCCCCCATCCCATCGCAAACGAAAACTTCATCCCGGCACACATCGTCCCAAACTCCGCCTGCGGATGTCTAATCAACTCATGATTACACGTCCACGTTCTCAGCCCCTCATACTCTCCCTTATACAACATAAAGAACAGCGCTCCTCCCATCCCCAGACTAAAATTCACCACCGCCACCGACCCCGCCACCATATCCCCAATCGTCGTCACATGCCTAACCTTCGGCCACAGTCCGGCTAGTAAGACGACAATCGAGAACGTCGCCGTCGCCACGCCGACCGCAAACATCGCGTTCGAAGCCGTGAGGTCAATTTCTTCTGGCCAGATAGGGAGGCCAGCGTATATCAACCTATGTCCAGCTGTAGCATAGAATGCAGCGTAAGACTCGCTCATCATGCCGACTATGACCATGCTAAAGATCGTTGAAATGAGGCGGAGGATAAAGCGGGAGCGGGAGATGGAGAGGGAGATTAGTTCCTTCGAGGTTCGTATGGTAGTGGGGGGTTTAATGAGGCCGTCTTTGGGGAGGGGGGTGGTTGCTGAGATTGGCGTGGCTTGCAGCGTTACGTTTGTCCAGTGTTTCTCTGGGATGGTGAGGCTGAGGCCGAGGCCCATGGTTATGGGTGAGCGGTTGGCGGTGTAGGATGGTGGGGCATCGGTGGTATGGGGGACGATGTAGTTTGTTGCCGATATGGGCGGCGTCGGGTATTGTTTATTTGGATGGGCGGCGGTTTGCGTATATGTACTTAATCGCGGGTCCATTGTATTCGTCCTCAAGTCGATTGGGTATCGTTAACCAGTTGTATATGTCGATTATAATGTATTCGTCCGCAAGTCGATGATGTGTATCGTTAACAAGTCTTGCATACGCTGTGTAAGTGTTCGTAAAATTATCGAGTGAGATCGCGTGTATTCGTGTTGTCTGCCGAACTTTTATTTTTCTCCAGCTCAGATCCCTCCCCTTGGCTATATATGTCCCTGCCCACCCACATTTGTTTGTGTTTTTTCTCCTCCATCTTTCAAACATCGGCCCCCAACGCGCTCGTACATATATGCTAGAGCTAAACTTGGGTGTGTACCGTTTCAAGGAGTATTTTTGGGTGTGCAGCCACGTTTTACCTGCCAGCGCCACCACGCCCAATCGCTTGACAGCGTTCCATACGACAGCAAAACTTGGGACCGTTGAAGTTTTGGCACGTCCACAGGATGAGGGATGAAACGGGAGATAGCCGATGGAGTTTCGCAAATTCCAACGAGGGTTTAAAAGAGTACTTAGCTGCAGACTTCAAGACGTCGCGACAGTAGCACTTTCTTGATGAAGAGTTGAGCTTCGAGTTGAGACGCATTAGTGTTGTGGATTAGTTTTTGGTGCATTATTATGAAAGCACCTTACATACCGGTGTGCATCAGCAACAGTCAGAAGTCAAATACAGCAAGCGAACGGAAGATTTGTGAACAGTCGAACTCCCCATGCATCTTCATTGTATTGACGAGTATTGGCGCTGCACGACACGGTTCACGATCTATTTCGACGCCACCCTTAATTCCTTGCCGCTCTTTTCATACGCCTCTCCTTGTAGCCGGTGATCCAAATCCGTACTTGAATTGACACGCTCCGTTTCATCACGCTCCCGCTTAACCCTAACCTCCCGCCGTTTCAATAACTATACCAAAACGCCGTCACTGGAGCAACAAAACATTCAGTAGTACGTTCAGCTACACTTGTTTCGTCAGCGGATGGAACGTACAATTCCGCCACACTCTGTCGCGTCCTCCCCGGCCGCCGATTCTCCCACCATAGCACCCGCACAGCGCTAACGCCACCACTGCCTCCACGATGCCAACACAAGCTTTGAAGGGGTGTATCTAATTCCGACAGTTTCTGCCTGGTAAAGAGGCGGCATTATGCTAGAGTGTTTTTGGCGGAAGGGCAATGTTCCCGGGTGTTGACGACCATCTTCGTATGGTCAGTCGTATTGGCATGGCCCAGAAGTAGATTATCGATAATACCGCTACGATCTGTTTCCCGTTAGCTGGAGGGGGGCGTACGGTATTGATGAGGTATATTCCTCCGGCTTTAGGAAAGAAACTATCAAGCCCCGGGATAACGAGACAGATCGTCGACTGCTATCGTGCTGAGTACTGTTGCGGCAATCGACACGACGTCAGAGGGCATTCAGCAGCTGGACGTCTTCGGGTCGAAGCCGATCGTTATCACGCCTGAAGAAAGTGCGCATTACCACTCAACAAGCGGGAGAATACTGACCAGCATGGTGAGAACGAAGAACATCCGTACTGCAGACCCACCAAAGCTACTGCACACGGAATGCCTATCTGATTCTTCTTCACCCTCCTCGATAGACCCCCGCCGTCGCCACTGGGTTGTCGGGAAGTACAGTGATTCCACGAGGATAACAAACATAGGTACTCCATTCCTCCCCGCAACCTGCAAACATCAGCTACATTCCATGACACTTCCCCGCCCCAAGCCCACAATACCATGCCCCAACCAGCATCAAGGCCGGCCCAAAAACGCCCAAGGATACCCTTGCCGTTTAAACCCGTTGCAGGTGGCGGTACTTCCCACTGATGTCACTTGCGCCGTGTAGAGTATGCACCCGGTAGAGTATGCACCTGTCGCAAGCCATAGGGGCTCGCCTTAGGCCCTACGTTCGATCAGCAAGAATTGGGGAAGAGCACACGCATAAAATAGCAGAGGAACATTATTGGGCTATGATTTTCTGCAGCGCGTGCTGGCGGACGTCAGGGGTTGCTTTTCCTCTTGAGCAAGAGAGAGGTCTGCCCTTGTGTTAATTAAAACACTGGATGGACATTATACTGCGATATTAAAATTCCAAACATCAGAGACGTTGAGAAAAGCATGATAGTCTAGTTAAAGTACGCTGATTAGTATCTCAGTAATGATATTATGATCTCGTCACCTCTCCTAGTGATAAACTCTGAGATTCTACTTGGTGGATTGATTACAAAATAATCGGGGTCGCGTGCAAGATGTCCTGCTATTGCGAAACATCTCAGTAGAGCGGGCACGAGATCTCTGGGCACATGTTTTTAGTACTCACTCTCCATATTTATTTTAGGATCATGCAAAACTCACTGCTGGCTGTCGTGCGTTGTGCCCCCTATGTCGAGTAAAATTTCATGCATCGATTTAGCCATCGCCGATTTGATGTTTAGGTTTTCATACAGCAATATAGAATAGTTATTAGTACCCTCCTATATTGCTAAGGTAAGTATTTTGTTGTTTTACTCATTAAAGCCGCGTGTGCGCGCTGGTGGTTTGCTGGGGAATTAACACCACATCAAGCCATTTCCCATTATACTTTTGTACCTTAGGGTCGAGACAATGCAAGGCACGTCTCAGCCGAAGCTCGCAGCCTCTTGATGAAGAGAGAGCGGGAGGTGAAGATGGATGGGTATGATCTTGAGTTAGTTCCGGGAACTAGTAAAATTGCGAAAATGAAGCGACACCCATGCCCAGACACAGCCCAAAAATGCCAACATGAGGACCTTAATGGGCCCTTGAACAGAAGACGGAAAGGCCATCTCGCAAGGTTCTAGAATGACACCACGTAATACTAATAGTACGGCAACGACTTTGAACATGTTTTCACGAGATGTAACAATTTGAATCATAATTTGTCACTCGCAAAGCGGATGGTGGAATGGATACTGTCAGTAATCAAGAGCGGTAGGATTCTATATAGGTGCTTGATATGCCAGAGCGGATATATAATGGATAGGAGGAAAAACAGAAACGTTTGTGGGTATATATATCCGGCTTTAGTTATAGTTATATGAAGATCTAGAGTGTGTATGATTGATCAGTTGAAGCCCGCAGCGCCAGCAAGTTAAACATCCCAACAGCTAGCTGAGTTGGCTAGTTCTGTGGGTCTATCGTGAGCACTGATCATTTCGACCCTACATCTACGGTCAGAGGCCCTATTGAAGACAAAGTTCCTGGCCTGACCGAGCACAGCCGAATCTCTAGCCCAAATTGGCAGCCTAATTCCAGAGCATAGGATAAGGTGGAAGAACGCCGCCAAAGATTAGGAAGGTGCGAGGGCATAGTTAGGCATATCGGGACAACAGGTAGTACTGAGTAATGAGTTCCAGTAACCCAACTCTCTCGCTATGTTATGAGCTTTCACCTCTAGTTGGCTGCGTAGTTTAAATTTTGACTATACTCCGATAAATCTGGGAACTTTTCGCACTAAATCGAATGCTAGCATGAGTAAGATAGCACGCGTGGACGAGACAAGGTCATCTGGTAGTTTGACGGCTGCGGCGAGTGACGTGTAGTGCTCGCAACATCCTCCAATAAAGCCTCGTAGATATCCACCAGCCAGAGAAAGTTCCTTCGTTGACGATTTTTGCGCAGCGATCATGAAGGCAAGCAAAATCCGATCACCACTGTAGATCTAAAAATCTTTCTGTTTGTGAGGCCAAGGTACTTTAAGTGATAGCTAGTGTATCTAATTAGGTTTAACCTTACGCCGTCAAAAAAATTTTCCAACGCCACTAGAGCGTCAATGATCAACCTCTGGTCTCGATCCCCAAGTATTGTAGGCTATCGGTGTTATCGAAGTGGTCGAACTTTCTTCCGTACGACCATACCCGAACATGTGTGTAAGTCGGACGACGGGTAGCAGGAGTGGAGCTCCGCCATCTAGCCGGCCAGCCCGGAGGCGGGGGGATTAAGGGGCTGTCATACTCTAAGTAGAGTGAATACAGTATGATTAAAACAAAACAAACAACATGTGTGTAAGTAAAATAGCCGACCAACCCCTCACGACTCGCCATATAATATGTTCCGTTCCATACACAACCCATACCCGTTTGCAAACTTCAGTGACCGGTTTGCGAGTCTGCGCCTGTTAACGAATGGAAGAATAATATACAAATCTGCTAGATTTCTTGTTAGGTTGATGTATGTTGCAATAAAGTTATGAGACCATCGGTCCATATACAAACAGGACTCTATATCTCACAATTATATATAGTTTCAACAACCGTAAATAACACCAGAATATTACCACACAGTGTGTATTAAAAGCAACCGAAGTTTGTGTGGCTACTGCAAGAATGATCATTGCAATATTGTCACAGCCATGGATTAGTACTACGCCCACGATGTGTCGCTGCTAACAATAAACTTGGAATTCATTATTTGGGATTAGTTCCTAAACTTTTCCCTGTTCACGACCCTTACCCAGTTTGTGAATGGACCAGAAATATCGCAGACTTTCCTTGCTAATTCGGGAACGGGTACGGTCGCAGATAGGACGGAACATAGATCATGTCTTCAAGGATATGAATATGAACAATAAATTTCCACCTGCCTAGCTGCAAACAAAAGGGGCCTTCACAACTTGAAATATTATCTGGAAGGAGATGTTGATGCTAATTAGAACCCGTTTTAAGGGCAAAAGAAATTTGCTGCGCATGCACTGGTACCGCTTTCCCGAGGTATTTTCAAACATTGCGCAGACCAGTCAGTCAGTCGCATACGTGCACTAAACACCCAGGCACAGAGTGTATAATTCCGGTGGTAAGGCAATTGCGCCTCTAAATGTATGTTTGTGTGGGGATTTGACGTTCAAATTTTTTCGTTATGAGGCTTTAAGGTTTCGAATTCGTCTGCTTACAATTGTGAGAACTGGTGGGAAAAAATCCATCGCCACAGTCCTCTGTTGTACCCTACTCTCAATCCGATACCTTGGGACCGTATAAATTGCCTTGTTATCGGGAATCCGGGATTACACCTGGATGTATAGACTGCATAAAAGACTTCAATAGACTTTAGTAGTGTAATTGACTGATGCGTCGGCACACGTGCTCAAAAAGTCACTAAAACAGCGTCCAAACTCTCGAAAACGCCTACTATAAGGTCTAATGTACTCTACTATACAAACACGTTTTGATTCCATAAACATCATTATAGAGCAACCCCCTATTTATACACCAAACTCCAGTCTCCTCAGGCTATCTTCCGAATCGTTTTTCGGCCGTACACCTATCTCCACGTCTACTTTTACATCTGTGGTCCTCAGGATCCCACCCTGTGCGTTACCGATGATATTCTCCTGACTAGTGTTTGCGCTACCGTGAGTTGCTGTCGAAGTGATCTGGCCTTTGTAATTTCCTAGTGGAATACCGGCCCCGCCATCCGTACCGGAATGCCCGCTGCTGCCCCCGTAAATCCGGTGCCGGCCGTCCGACTGTGAAAGGTCCTTGCCACGGTCGTGGGAACCGTGCAAGTAGTAGGATGACTTTTGAAAACTGGAGCTGCCCAGGACAGATTTGACGAGGGGTTTGAGTGAAGGACCGGAAGCGGAGGTGATGGCCATGTTCACCTCAACTTGCGACCAGATGAGGATGTAGGCTGCGACATCTATAGTGAAGTATTAGCATAAATTGTACTGCATTGCAGAAGGAGCGGGCGCCGTACAGGGGACATCGCCGCCGTTGGTGGCGGCGTCTTGGTACTTATATAGAGCGTTGATTCGGACGATGGAGGCGATCACAGCCAGTGAGCCGATCGAAAAAATCAATAGTAGTGCGGCTGGAAAGGTTCCATAAGTATTTACTACATCTCCTCGCTCTGTGCTTCTGGCGGTATGTACTTCGCTTTCTCTTGTTCACCTGGAGGGCCCATACCGTTGGCAACGGGAGGAAGAATATTGCGATATCCGTGGTAATGTTGAATGCTGCCATAGCGTAATATACAACAACCAGGTTATTACAACCCTGAGGGAATGACGGCGACCACGCTCGAGTAATGTCCTTTGGGCATTCAAACATCTGAACACCGCGTCAGCGCTCACTCACTTGTTCATTCAACCCCGCTGCGACCGTGAGTGTGGAATACTAACGTTAACAAACAACATAGCAAAGGAATACACCGTGATCACAGCTCCGAGCCCGTACACCGACCACCGATACAACTTCTTTGGCGATAAGCGGTAGTAGAAGCATAATATCGAGGCTTTGACAAAGTATAATATCATCAGGTATTGGAGCTGGTAAGCATACCACAGCTTTAAAGTAGGTATGATGATCTCTGCGTAATTTGTGAGACTGTCGAGAAAACGTCACTCGTCGCCCGTAGGATCGCGTTGGCAATACTCACTCTTTCGCATGTTTGCCAGTGCCATAATACACATGGAAGTAGTTAGTGACTACCAACCCCCAAGTTTGAAGCTGGAGATGATCAGCCCGTGTAATTATCAGGGTAAGAAGGGTTATGGTGGGGTTACAAGAGCAAAGCCGATGAGGTAGTCATCTATCGTTACACTGCGGATGATTTGTGAGCGGCAGTAGAATCTGGGCGCAATGTAAGCCTTCTGTTGGTGGGATGACGTGTCGACGGAAACAGATTTGGAGGTAAATAAAATCTCACCGCAACCCCACAGTTATCGTTGAAATGCTCGTAAGAGAAAACATCACACTGAGCAATGTCGGCCCAAGGCCTAGATCCGCCATTATGAATGTCGGGTGGAAGTACTGGCTATTGAACTGAAGGCAACAAAGGCGTCAAGTCGAAGAGCCGAAAGCCGCGATCGCTCTCAAACTGCAGTGTGCTCTAGATTTCCGATGCCTTCTTTAAGCAGATCAATCGGGAACCGGACTGTTTTGATGACCTTGCAATGGAGATGGGTCAGAGATTGAACTTCGTTGTAGATCGCAGCTTAGAATCGCGGGGGTATTACTCGTTAAAAACTGCGCAATTGTCCGAATGAAAGACCAGTTGATGTGGTCCAGTCGATCTCCAGTATCCAGCTGCAGCAGGGTCTTGAGCCTGCTATATACCTCTACTAGCACTTGATCTACCTTCCCCGGGAGTCAAAGTAATCGCTAGGTACGTCCTCTGGCTTCATGACACCAGATGAGATAGCACTGGGATCAATTGGTTGATGTGTTGATAGACTTGTAATGCAACTTGGTTCCTGGAACCGAATTTTACCAAAATTCAACGCTACTAGCCCGTTCCTACCCTAAAAAGAACAGGGAAGTGTTTATCCCTATAATTACACCACCTACCCTATCAATGCAGTGTGAACGCATGTGCGAAACATACATGCATACAAGTAACGTTTGGATATCGATGTCTTCACCGGGCGGTTTGTAAGATCTAGAGAATAGCAGTAAAGAGTAGTCTCCAATCTAGAGCTCGTCACTCTATGGCGCTACTCTATATAGCTATGCTGTGCTTTCTTCCCTGTTAGTTGATGGCTAGTGGCTTAGCAGTGAAGAGACTAGAAATACACACCACTTGTGGAGTTGAGTCGAGCTCACGTCTTCTGGCAGTTAAACCATGTTCTTCGCAATGTGCTGTAGAGTAACCTCCAGCAGTTACGGGGAGACGGTTTATCCGTAACATGACATTTGACATCTGACATTAATTAACATCCACAACCATGGGCACCCTCCCGAAGTTACATATGAGTACAGGGATTCCAGACGTTTCGTGTATCTAGATACGGGGGCACTTTGTTTCAACTTTGTAGATGGATGCCCCCACTAGCGCAATAAATCTACTAGTTATCGCGATAGTTCAAGCAGAGGGATTTTCCCCGCTCTTTGGTGGGGACTCCGGATTAGGTATGTGCTCTACTCTACAATACTGATATAGCTCCGGTAGGCCCATAGACAGTGCCCATAGATAGTGTTTGGCGAACGTTACAGGAAACTGTCGGCCTGTAGCGCACCTGCAACAATCGATCTCAATCGAGCAGATATTCTTCGGTGGAGGATTAAATGTCTCGGGTGATGGTCTGCTGCAAACGATACAGTAGACATTAGAAAGTGACGGAGCGCCCGGTAGCCGATTTTTCGGAACTCACTAGTGGCTGGCTGCACTGAACAGTCTAGAGTGCTGTCGGCTCTCGCTAAAAGAAAGCGGGGCCAAGCTTAGTCCATCTGGATATACTTATTCAGCACAACGGTTTGATTGGAAGCTACGGTAAATACCGCTTCGTGAAGACCGAGAATCTAGTGCTAGGCTTCTATGGAATACATGCACAAATGTAATGTTAGATAACCCCTGAGATGAATCCCAAAGACTGCTTGCCTCGTCCTCAATTCGCAATGCAGGGTGGTACAACATAACACAAACTCATTGTCTCGGATAATTAAGGGAAATCTGACCCGTTGTACGTTGTACCATATCAACCACGAGGAAGGTTTTGTTGCAATTGTTGAGCCGGCCGATCAACTGCCGCAGCAGTCCATAGGGCACATTGAGCGAACTCACCTGCGTTCAGAGTTTGGTATCTCGCTCGCTACCTGAAACTACGTGGCTGTAGATGCAGTTGAGGGCAGCCAACAGCGTATGACTGCCTTGAACCCATTGGCCTGTATGGATACGTGGATTACGGGGTGTAGCTTCGGCATGGATTCGATAAAAAAACTTACATGTAGGTTGAGACACTAAGGTTGCTGTAAATTGAACATTATATAGCATTAAATATTACAATCGGGTATTCCAACGTCGCTATCGTCTCGTACATGTCCTCTAAAATCTACTAGGCCATTACTCAACAGCATACGAGTACATTACCTATTACGATTCAACCCAGCGAGCCTAGTCGCTATCCGAGCCATCGTACTCGTAGCAGAGAGTTCCTCCTTTGGTGTCCAGTAAATCCTTGAGTTTGATGTTACCAGTGAGCGGTGCCATATTGATCTCGAAATCCAACGTGATATTCGGGGCGTGTTCATTGAGGTAGTCGAAGGGAAGAGAAGGACCAGAGACATCCTTAAGACGAGCGGGGCTTTTCTTCTGCCAGTGGTAGTATAGGCGGTCGAGGTTGCCGTGATGGAGATAGAAAAGTGGGTCACCAGGAGAGTTATAGGCTAGATAACTACCATCAGTGCGTGTTGAGGAGTGAGAGCTGAGAGCTCAGCTACTAACCGTCGCCGATTGTGCCTAAAACACCACCGACCCCAAAATGTCCGCCTGTGTGAACTTCGTCAGCGGCTTGAAGGACCGGGCTAAGATTTTTTGATCTTACCACCGTGGACATTCTTCATATCCCAGCTTGGAATGGCTTCTAGACGTCTTGCAAAGCTGCCGAAATCGGGTTGCGCTAAAACTTCATCCCACACCCAACGGACCAAGTTGGTTTCGACAATCGAAGGAGCAAAGTCACGGGTCAGACAGTGAGGATTAGAGACGCTGTAGTCTTTGGTGGGACCGAGGTTGAGAGTGAAGCGGTCTTCTGTGAAAGGACCGTCCAAGACACATCCTCCTATTGTATGCATGTGTAATTAGTACGATAAGGGGCAATGCTAGCGTCGGTAAGCAGAGACACACCTCCGGTTCGATCTTCAATTCCGAGATAGTTCTGTTCAGGGGTGACCTCGATGAAAGGACCATTTCCACCAAAGCCGGTGGTGGAGTCAAAGATCTCCCATTCCGTCATTTTGAGCCCAGACTCAGTATCCTTGAACCAATTCCAGTATGGCTGACCGCCGGTATATCCACATTCCGAGCGGAGTGCCTATATATATAAGCAAATTGTGAACTTGTTCTGTAACTTTTAGGAAAGATATTCGCACTTTCTCATATTCAGCAACCATCAATCTGTGCCAGATGGCGAAGTGTCCAACCTTGTAACCGTTAGCTACCTGCACTGTTGACGGGGACTCGAGGATAGCACGAGCTTCGATAACCTACCCAGTGGATCTTATCCGTTTGCATGGAGTGGACTCCCTGGAAGTCATCATACCGACTGATTGCACCTGCAACTACAGACTTCGCGATTGAGGGCTTTTTGGACAGACAATAGACAGCCTTAATGTATTCTTTCTTCTGGCTGCTGGAGAGTTTTCGCCTGGAGTATCATGTTAGAACGGAAACCCGGCAATGCGTAGTCATTGGCCAACTGGACAATTAATAGAGAAAGCCTAGACTAAGAACCTACCATTCTTTGCGAACCACCGGGTTTCTGCACTGCCTATCGCTGTCACTGCAGAATTGGTTAAACCATGTCCCGCCGCACCTTCAACCATCCGGAGAGGTCTCACGATCTCGATTCTAATCCATTCCCGACAGCGCCGGAGAAAGGTCCAGCAATTGGTGAGCCCAATGCTGCTGTGCTGAGGCATGCTACAGCAGTCAATTTGATGAAGTCGATTTTCATCTTGAATGAAGTAACGAATGAATGTGATGTAGTTGGATATTTGTACAGAAAGGAATGAAAACTGCAAGTACCGAAGAGCGGCTGCGGTGCTATATGTGTAGGTGCAAAAGGCACGATGTCAAGGGGAAGAGTGGTGGAGAAACCGGCCGGCACTAGTTTAATAGGATGGTGCTACCTAGTTTGATACCATATTACCATTTGCATGTGGACGTCCAGGAGGAGGATCGATATCGCGAACCCAATTGGTCGCAAAGATCCTCTTCGGGGGAATCTCGGCACTGTGAGGATTATCTGATTGGCTTGAACACAAAATTTTTACTTCCTACATGCAAATCCGGAAATATTTGGAACGCCACGTGTAGGACCGATGCCTCGCCTCGACGGCACCATGATTACTAGCACCGCACTTAAGCAGGAAGGTTCGAACTCTCCACGCCACAGGGAATAACCCGGTCCAAAATCCATGTACTTGTTCCGAGTTTCGAGCTAACCCTTATCACTCTTCACTACTGTTATAGAAATCTTCCACCAAGGTGCCAGGTGAAGAACCCGTGGGGTGATGGATCAGATCAGTATCAAGTATCAAGTACATATCTAGCACGCAAACAAGCCGCGCAGATGGGTTTCAGATTTCCACGTTCGTGATTCCTAACAATCTATACGCTAATCCATTGCTCTGTACGGCCACGAGGATCCCATCCACGTTTCCTTCGAACCCAAAATCTGTACCCACATATGGAAAGCTTGAAACGTTCTCTGATAGCCGAACTCTTATTACTGATACACGAGCCTTCCTTGTAAAACGGTGAACGAGGCTGCCAGTCACACAACAAGAACAGGTTATGTGGCCTCTACAAGTGTTGCACGACACATGTAGACTCTGTAGGATAGGTATTACCACATTCGGAATCGTTTCTCACTACCACCACGCTCCGTCGGCGAACTCAACCGAGAATTTCCTGTCAAATGTGGGGACCCGGCATAGCCACCATCATATTAGTTATCACGGAATTCTCCATACAAGCGCCACAAAACTGAAACATTCTTAGGTATGGATTCCGGGTGCTCAGTGTGCTATAGGAGGTTGTAACGCAAATTTCTAACCTAGCAACTTCACTCGCCTCCACTCTAACAAGTACAGTAACATAGACTTACGAGCTAACCAGGGTAAAGTTAGGAGTAGGTGGAGAAATTCAGGAGCACACGTCATGCCAATCTTGAATGTAGATGGGTGACACTGGTCATATATACCAGGACAGTACGGACACCAGTACGGGGCGGGGTGAGACGAGGCACCAGGAACATAGGGATGACTCTGTACTATATTAGGAATTATGCTTTCACAGTTTGTACTCTACAGCATGTATGTGTAGTAGTCCTGTAGCTCTATCAGACACTGGAAAGTGTGAGGACAATATATGATGTTTCTCAAGTTTAATGAATCCACAGTGGCTCTCCCTTGCCAACTGTCTCCTTTCACCTGGAGTGTGCTTTCCCAAGTGTAACAGGTTCCATATCCTTTCCACTCACAAAATAGTGCCGTTTCCAGTCGAAATTGTGCCCGGTTCCCTTTCCTGTATGCAACTATAATCCAAGTTATTCCCCGTATATATCCCTAATAATAATACCGACTCATTTGCACTTCCCTTCACTGTTCGAATTTCCAATCTCGCGAAGTTTTGGGTTGGCATTTTGACATCACATATATGCAAATGTAACTCCTCTGGCTTACTTTTGCATAGGAAGGTAATTGTAGTAGTCCAAACCCCATATATTGATGTTTATATGGGACCATGCGGTAAGCAGAGTGCGAAAATGATTGTTAAGGTGTGGATGTGGGTGCGGTATCAGTGCACAGTACGGACTCGTATGGGCCGGTATGGCAGAGTGGTTTTATACAATGGTATCAGCATCGGCATCGTACCGAGTTCAATAGCCGACGTCGTGACTCCACACCTCCCCACCCCGCACTCCGGGAGTCGCGCGTTCCACCACATTATCATCAATGAAAGCATAAATATTACGTATGCAATATCCTGTTGTGAACGTCGCATTGCCAAATTCCCAATTACATTCCCACGATCCTGTAAAAAAACACCTCTACCGATGGCAGCGGACGTTCCCCCAGGCTCGCACATTATTGGCGCTGACGCCCCACAGCCTGCAGACACAGTGGGGTACCGCCTCGTATGTAACTCGTCCTTTTCCCCCTTTATTCGTTCCACTGATAACGAGCACAACAGAACCACCTCATGCTCCGTATCAAAAACCCTGAGAAATCCTTGCAATTCTACAAAGAAGGTTTTGGTCTCCGTACTATCTTTACCTTCAACACGGGTCTTTGGACTAGTATCTCCTCCACCCCTACCCCTACTTCTCGAGACTGATGAATGGAGTCTACTACCTCGGCCACCCAGATACACCAACTGAAACCAGTAGCGACATGCTCGCCACACTAGGAAAACGGAAGGGACTGATAGAACTCTACCACATCCCACATGACACACAAGAGACGTATGATAACGGCAATTTGGAAGGGAGGTATGGATTTGGACATGTGGGATTCACCGTACCGGATGTTGCGAAGGCGTTGCAGAGGCTGAAGGAAGTTTATCCGGAGACGGAGATATTGAAGGGGTTGGGCGAGGAAGCGTTTAGGGCTATGGGAGTTCCGCGGGTGCGAGAAGATGGGAGAGAGGACTCATTGGTCGAGGAGGGATATAAAGCCGTGTTCCGGCAGCTCGCGTTCGTAAGAGATCCGGATGGGTATTGGGTTGAACTTGTACCGGAGGTGGTGCAGTAGGAGTTGATATAAATGCACGAAGGTGCGCTGATATTTACTCAAAAATCGGTTTATTCAAGCGTTCCAAGTTCGCGTACGCAAGTTACACTCAATTGACATAAAACTACTCTATTGAAATAGCCCATTTTGTATGCCTTCCCCCCCTGCTAAAAACCTCGCACTAAGCGGTTTATTTAACTACCCGTTTAGGAGGTCGAAAGTGGCTAATTTCAGGTCATTGTGGTTTGATGTGTTTCTAACTGGTTTCCGGGGCGCCAGGGTACGGGTGGGGATGGGGATGTCGTCTTTGTGTTCTTGGAATTGCGAGACCCTGAGGCCGTTAACGAGGCGAGATGTCTCGAGTTTTTCTCGTGCCCAGACGCTCTGCCCTAGCTTGTACCTCGCGTCTGGTGGCTGGCACGAGAAAAGTCTCGAGTCAGTTGGTGTGCAACACTGGGTGGCTCTGTCCGCCGAGCTGTATCCGAAATTTCGCTCGTAGATACTGTACTCCTACGCGGGTCGTTGGGTTGGTTAGTATGCCACTGTGATTGAGGAGTTTGTCTTACTGCCAGTTGCAGGTTTGCGTTATGAAGAAACGATTGTGTAGCACGACATCAGATCGTGATGTCATACTGACAATCCAACCTAGATCGTGTTATCTTATCTTAGCGCAAATCTAACAACTATTAGTGAGTGATATTATGATCAGATGCATTCTTTCAACTAGATCCCCCGTCTAAGTAATTTGAAGACGTAGAATAAACCGTGGAGATTCAGGTATATGTTGCTTATATTCTTAGGACCACGATCGTCATTATCACCGTCGAAAATTGAAGGCACTAATTCGACTCTCGATTCTTCGTCAAACCCCACCACTCTCGCAATCGCATGCTTCTTGCGCCCGGACTCCAAAAACACCATATAGAATCGTTTGCTTGGGACAACCGAATCCATAGCATTGATTGGCTAATATAAAAACAAGAGAGATAGCGTCATGTGTACACAGCGTACGAACCTTATGTGTGGCGCTCTGCACGCGCCTAACAGATGTATGCATTGTTACATTGTTACATTGTTACATGGAAAAACAGTCTCAAGATCATGGGGTAGTCTGACATAGCTAATCTTAAAGCTCAGGAATACGTGTCACCTTCTATGAATAAATTGGTACGTTGCTGGTCGTATATAGATCACTAGCTGATATGCGAGTCTTCTATCGATCTTCATCGCATCTTAGCACATAATTCACCCACCATAAAAGCCAATGAACTGAGTGGTTGAGATGCGTCTGTACAGTCTCAAGTGTTCTCATTTGCTAACATTGGAAAGTTTCAATGCTTCACCACATCTTCTAATAAACCACAAGTACTAAAGTAGCCCTGCCAACTCCACGTTGTACAGTACAACAACAGTACATGCCCATTAGAACTGCTGAGACTTCACTCTTGGCATGGTTGAACTGCAGACCTTTGAAGATCGCTGAACGTGGATTTTCTCCGCCAGGCTTTAGACCTGTAGCTGGACCTAGGCTAAGATTTCTTGAGGAAATATGCGTAAGGATGAACTACTGTTGAGCGTAGAAATTACAACCGCATATCTGCCTAGGTTGCCTCGCGGCTGGTAAGGCATTGACAGTAACGGGAAACTGCTCGCGAGATGAATGCCACCGATACAACCCCATGAACATGACCATGTAGATGCAAAGACGCATGCACAGAGCACTGCTTTTCGGTTGCGTAACTAACTGTTTGTTGAGAACTCAGTCCAGTATGAAAAGCCTGTTTTTCCACCGGCGTGCTTGATGACGATTGGATGTACATTGATCCGATCAACCACAATCGTTACACGGCATAGCAGCCTTTATTGCATATATGGATCGCCACCCTTTGTAAAGCCTATGGACCCCAGCTAGGTTAATGAGAATCATGATATCATCAAGGCTAACGGACATTCAAGACTCAGCTAGATATGGCAGCTGAGTGCGCATAGCATGCGTACAAGGCATACACTGAATGCCGTATTTATGAGCATGCAAGCTCTCACGTAGATAGAAGCAATCAAGCTTCTCTATCATCGCTATTTCAACAGCCTTGAAAATCTCCCACCCAAACGCAGCGGAGGTAATACCGGAACTATTGTGTAGCATAGTGCTGCCTGAGGACGACGGACAACAGCTGTCTATAAGTAGGCTTCAGCCCTCAGCTCTCTCTTCCTTCTTCCAACGATATTATGAAGCTTACTTCCTCCACAATACTGCTCACACTTCTCTCCTCCGCGTGCTATGGCGCAACTAACGACCGCTGTAAACCCGGCGACCTCCCGGACTATGGGTACGGTGTTTGTATCCCCACTGCATCCTGCAGGAGATCTGGCGGTTCTTACACAAATGGAGACTGCCCAAACGACCTACCGGACATCAAGTGCTGTTATAAGAGCAAGTGCCAGGGCGTAGACAGCATATGTAAATGGACGGACAGTTGCAACGGCCGTAGACAAATACCAGGTAAATAACCAACAATACCTTACAAACCATGAACTCACGAGAGACTGGCAGGATATTGCCCTGGGCCGGCAAACTTTCAGTGCTGTGTGGAAGGGTAAAAGCTGGTTGGGTAAGGAGGGTGTCGATTGTTAATCAACATTTATAATGCTCATAGTTATTACTTCATTTCCGTTTCTTAAATGTTATATCTGTGAATAGATCCAAGAGATCATTGATTTCCTTGTGCTGTGGATGTAAAAAGTGTTCGGGGGTGGTCTTTTTGAATAAATCCCATTATGGCGCAAACGTGAACTAAAAGGAGCGCCGAAACCTACTCCGGAAAGACTTTGCACTCTTCTGAGATTTCAGTTACAAGTCTGTAATTTTTTATAGAGCACTAAAGGACCACCCTGAACGACTTTCATCGGTACATACTGTGGGGGCTGTAGGAAGTTTCCAGCCGAGGTGGAGAATTGAAGTGCTTCCAAACGGGAATTCGAGCGATTGAACGGACCCGTCCGCTGAAGACGAGTGGTGGGTGGGATGTGATTGGCGGCGATCAATGATCTAGAATACGGGTGGCGTCCAGCCACAGCGTCATCGGAGGACAAATATAGGTGACAACTACCTATAGCTATTGCAGAGGGGTGCGCTCAACACTATATCTTTGAACGGTAAACATCCGCATGAACGAAGCACCGCTCTTTCCTAGTTGTCTTCAAGAGGTCACAATCATTCACTCGAACCAGTTAGTATGATGCTTATCTATGGACCTAGGCCTTGGTCGAGAACCGGTGCCGGAGTTGCCACTAGTACACAACATAAACTCACATACCAGCCCCTTCCTAGGACGGGAATGAATACCCGTCCCAAGGAGGGGCTGAACAACTAAGTCATCGGTATTACTCTGAGGTTCGGAGAGGCAACGAGCCCCGCATTGAACACCGAAAATCAAAAGAGAAGTTTTCGGTCACAGCCTATGTAGATAATAACAGTCTGCCTGTACTTGACCGAAATTGTTTGTGTGTGGTGGAGGTACTCTGGGTCATGCAAGATAGGTCCGATGTTGCATATATGGACCGCCTCCCTGGCGTACGGCTTATGGGCTTCAGCTGGGCTGATGGGGATCATAATCTCCCGATGATGATGGTCGTTCCAGACTCAGCTGGAGATGCCAGCTGAGTGCGCAT